>Ga0316204_10000257_pt1 | contig 218162 bp, 207 predicted proteins | sample 6monrhotite_MG_2_FD_205661 | JGI IMG/M metagenome (GOLD analysis project Ga0316204, IMG submission 205661) | Microbial mat bacterial communities from mineral coupon in-situ incubated in ocean water Damariscotta River, Maine, United States -... | ecosystem: Environmental > Aquatic > Marine >... | reverse complement strand
ATTGAGACGTAAAGCGCTTAACAAGTCGCTTCTCGTCGCCTGGCGAAATTAAGGTAACTGTTAGTTCAGAAAGTCGCGGCAATACCCTGGCCGAATAGTGGCGTTCAATAACACCGGCATAGACCAAAATCAGATCATACTGGTCTGCTTGTTGCCTCAACCATCGCCGAGCAGCATCCAGACTGTATCCGAATGCATTTGTCGGTTTACCAAAAGATAAATAGTCGTAGCCATCCATTGCCACAGCCTCGACATTCTGGCTGCCAACGATGCTCTGAGCAAAGCCATCTTCGCTGCAGGCTTCATCTTCAGCCGCCCATACTAAAAGCGTTTTTAACCCTTGGGCCGATGCTGTCTTGGCAAGCAAATGCAAAGGGGTTTCATTCTGTTCATCGAATCGTACTGCGCTAACCACATTGGTGCCTGAAAGACGCCAATGTTCGCTCATTTGTATGTCGCTAAACAGTGCCGCGATGTCGCTTCTGGAAGGTTCTGAATGTAATACAGAGAGCGTTGTTGAAGTTGGTAGCAAGCCGGCTGCATCATCACTATACACAAGACCAGGTCCCATCTGCCTTCGAAGAAGCATCACAACTGCCGCTAAAAACGCGCCAAACATAAAGCCCAAAAGAGCAAACTGGATACGTTTATCTGCGGCGGGGGCATCCGGCATGCTACCGCGCGACAAAACCTCGATCGTTCCCGGCAAGCTATTACGGCTTTCCAGTCTCACCTGGTCGAGAATGCGCCGTGTTTCCGCCAGCATGCCAGATATCTGCGCTTGTTCAGCGTTGATACGCTTAAGCTGAATTAGCTTACCGTTGAGCTCTTTTGCAGACAAGGAAAGTTCATTGCGGCGATTTACCAGCTTTAATTTAAGCGCTTGAAGTTCTGCCAATGATTGGGATTTTTCTGCGCCGTCCGCGCCAGTAATGGCGCCAGTTTTACCAAGCGTTGCGATCAACCTTCGTCGTGCTTCAATCGCCTCATCAATGACTTTCAAAGAAGCTGTTAAAGTCGCGATTTTAGGGTGACCTGGCATATATCGCATTTCACGTTGCTCAAGCTCAGCAGCACGTTTTGCTCGCTCGAAAACCATGTCGGCCATTGCCCGGTCTAATAGTGTGGCCCGCTTGATCTCCATATCACCGGTATCAGCGTCTAACGCTCCGTCCTTGGCTTCCATTTCAACAAGTGCGTTAGTCAACTCGCCAATCCGGATATCTAACTCTTCCAATTGCGTAACCTTGGTCAAATGAGCTTTTGCAAGAGACGATGCGTCATATTCTTCACCGACTTCGAGCAGTTGGGAGTTCAGAGTGTATTGTTTTTCCAGAAGTTCCTCAGTTCGCACCTCAAGCTCACGAACGCGCAATATTTGGCGACTATCTGATTGCTGCGTATGCAGCTCCGAATAACTTTTCAACAACGCGTTAACAATTTTCTGGGCATTCGACGGGTCTGTGCTCACTGCGGTGACGGAGATCAGCCCTTTTAATTTCTTGACGGTCAGTGCATCCACTACGGATTTAAATGTGGGCCGAGCAATAACTTCTTCTTGATTATCAATCGCCTCCAGCAATATTTCATGGGCACGAGATAAGACCTGGGGGCTTTGAATATATGTAGATTCTGCGGAGACAAATGCATCATAAAGGCGCAAACGGCTGTCATCTTTATCTGCATAAAGAATTTTGGCTTCTTTTGCGACGACGCGAACCAAGCCTTGGCTTTCATAGGTGGGCTTTGAGATATTGTAAGCTGCAAACGCCAATCCTAAACCGCAGATGCCTGCCAGAATAAGTGTTTTAATCCATTGGCCGCGATACAACCTTACGATAGTCGCTATTGGATTAACGGGTGTGGGCCCTTCTTCCTCAACAAAGTCTCGAACTTGCCAAAGGTCGGGGTTACCTACGGTGTCTTGGCCCGTTTGCATTTCGCTTTCGTGCCTCATGATTTGCCTAATTCCTGCAAGCTGGGTCGCGTACTGTAATCTTTCTCCCAATGCACAAATCTTTGTTTAGAGTTGCGGTTACGAAGATGTGCAGCAACTGCAACAACTGAGAAAACAGAGGCACCTAACCAGAGACTTGGGCGCACAAGGATACGCCTTAGAAAGCTGTATGAATTCTGGACACGAAAGTTCGAACCGAGGCCCACACTGAGAGCAACAAGTTCGGCATTGCCTCGGTAAACGCGGCTTCGAACCCTTATGAGATTGCTAAGGGTCCGCGGTGCCTCAATCACGTAATGGGCAGCCTGAACAAAAATCGAACTATCAATGAGTTTCCGCCGTACATATTCATCATCATTGGTGGTTTCCGGAAACTTCCCCAGCCGCTTCAAACCGCGCAAACTTAAGGCAAAAAAACCACCGAGTTTATGTTTTTCAAAGTAAGGATTTTGCTGCCAAGCTTTGTAAAATTCTTTTACCACCCATGAACAGCGCCCAGTGTCAAAATAGGCGTTGCCGTATGCCAAATCAGCATCTTGGTCGGCCAAAAATCTAACCAAGGCTCTAACCGCCTGGGCAGTGGTTTTAATATCTGCATCCAACAACACGACCGAGTTATGGTTTGCTGCTGCGATTCCGGCATTTAGGGCTGCTGTTTTACTTGCAAGTTTCAAGTCTATGATGCGTGCACTTGGTGCCGAATTGCTTGCAGCTTCTTTCGTTTTGTCATGGCAGCCATTGCACACCACAATCACGTCAAATTCGCCGGGCCAAGCATCCCTTAGTAACGAAGCCAGTGTGGAGCCGATTGTTCCTTCTTCATTGTAAGCAGGGATAACAATACTGCAGCTCTGCGTTTTCTTCAGATCAGACATATCTGGTGCCCTTTCCGCTTTCAGGTGCGATGAAACTCGACACCGCTGAAAGGAGACCCGGTTCTGCTACTGATGATGGATCCGTTCCTGCTCCCAGGAACGACAATTTGTCCAGCAGGCAAACTAGTTCGGCTTCGTCTCGAGCCACGTGAATTCCAGCGCGATTTTCCAAATTTGAGACCGTTGCAAGTTGATGATCGTTTCTGTGTTCGCCGTATTTGGCGAGGCGGGGCATCACAATAATCGGCTTCTGATGCTGTAGGGCCGTCAGGATAGTTCCCATTCCTGCATGCGAAACAATCACTTTGCAATTCGCGATGTGTTTTGCAAATTGCAAAGGCGTCAAAGTCGCTGAATAGGCGAGCGACTTGGGATGCACGCCTTGCTCCCCTACTTGCGCAAAGCATCCTGTAACCTTTTGATTTAAAGACCATTTATCTAAAATATTGATCATACGATCAAAAGGCAATTGCGTTCCTACCGTCGCAAAAATCATAAAAAAAACTCCTTCCAGGGGTCTGTATCTACCCTGAAAGGAGCAATCACTGTGCCAGCCGACAATAGTGAGCTAGAGCACGCTTCCGTGGCATTCCACGTCAAACTTTTCGGCAACATGTGGCCACTGGCTGAACACGCGGTTGGCATGACTTGTTGCAAGTTTCGCTGAAAGGGACATGTCTTCGGCGTTGGCTACGCTATCAATGAACAAACTCTTTCCGCCTACTAGCTTTGCGAAACGGCATGCAAAATAGCCCGGTGCGGCACCCGTCGAAATCACAACATCAGGTCGAACCCTCAGGATTATGTATAGGACCCGAAGAGCCATCATTAACAATGATATTTTTGTGTCACGGTTTCCATCGGGAACCGTGTAAAAATTACTACCCGAAACGTCAAACTTGGCCCCTGGATCGACAGTAGAATATGTCACTGTGCAGCCTTCAAATGCGGGCCTCAGCCTCAACATTTGTATCCAATGGCCACCACCAGAGGCAATAGCCAGTATTTTGATCTGTTTGGTTTTTTTCAGCATGATGATGTCTCCTTCAATTCCAATGGTGGTCGAGTAATGTCCTGGTATATCGTAAGCAGCCGTTCGATTTTGGCCGGCCAAAGCCCAATCTCGGTCATCTTTTTGATAGCACCTGTAGATAGCCGTCTACGTAGCTCAGGCATCCCTGCCAACGTTCGAACCGCCGCAGCAATCTGCTGTGAAAACTGTACCGGCTCAGAAACAGCAACCTTAAATCCGCAGCTGTCATCAACGACATGCCCGGGGCCACCGCGATCAGCAACGACGACGGGTAGACCAAAACTCAACGCTTCAAATACAACACTTCCGCTAGGCTCTCTAAAGCTTGGAAAGCAAAAAACATCCGCATTGGCATAGAGGTTATCAACTTCCTCGCGAGATATTTGACCGTGAAAAGTCACCAAATGCCTTACGCCAAGTTCCTCGGCCAATGTTTTACAAATATCCATCTCTTCACCCTTCCCCGCGACATCAAGGTGCAAGCCTGGAATATCTCTCAAAAGATCTAGGGCCCGAATACAATCCCTAAGACCTTTGGTGCGCACACCTCTTCCGACATGCAGCATCCTGAAACTCGAATGAGAAAATTGGGATGCATTAGGGGTCCTCAGCATTTGGACACCCAGTTCACTGATAACTTCGAACCGACGCAGTTTGTCCGGGCCAATAAGTTCGCGAACATACGGCGCAACACCAAGAACCGCACTTGCTTTTCTGTAGCTGGATTTCAAAAGGGGGTCACGGCGGAGACGAATACCATCAATATTGCGGAACCGCATATACCACGCGGAACTACCGCATTCCTGCTGAAGTTCCTTGGGCGTATCCAGACTACCACCCAAGGGGCCCAAAACATAGGGAATGGGGTGGTTCCGCAAGGGGCTGGGGAAACGCAAGGCGATTGGTGAAAACTGGTGAGCTACATCAAACTGTGCGCCATTCTCCAGCATTTCCTTTATCGCTCTGTTTGCCCACACATAAAACGCCCCGTAAGACAATTTTGCCATAGCGTTTAAGCGCTCAAATCTTCGTGCCCATTTTGGTTCTTCTCTGGTAATGACCGTCACATCCGGCATTTGTTCAACAAGTGATTTCCGGCCGGGTCGAACCATAGCCAGCAAAGTAACATCAGCCCTTTTTGACAATTCACTGACCCACATATAGGCGCACCATGCCTCGCCAACGTCTGTTCCGTCACAATACGGCGCCAAAGCCAGGACTTTAGGTCTGGAACTCATACTACTGTCCTTTCTGCTTTAGGCCATGCATCAGCAATTTCGCGCGTGACGCCCAAAAAATGTTTCATGCGGTCACTATGGTCTTTTTTGTCGGTTACTTTGGCGCTCAACCACCAAAAAACCAATCTACTGGCATTGAAACCCGTCAACAGAATAAAGATGAGTGACGCCATTAAACGCCCGCTGTTTTTGCGGTGCAAACGCACCGTCGCTTCTGTTAGCATTAGATCACGTTTATGGTTTAGTGCACCCGAACTTCCTCCGCCAAAGTGCGTAATTTCACCAACCGGCGCAAAGGTCACCCCCCACCCGGCAATTCTGATGCGCCGACACCAATCAGTTTCCTCGCCGAAGAAAAAGAAATTGTCGTCTAGGAGGCCTACTTCCTCAATGCATTTGCTTCTGACCATCATGAAACAACCTGATATTGTATCAACCGAACGGGCCGTATCGCGATTCCAATTGAGCATGCGATAACGCTGCAGAAATGGAACATAAGACACGCGGTCTAGCGCGCAAGTTTGCAGCAATAAGTTAAGCAAACTGGGAAACTGGCTTGTGCTATGTTGAAGGCTCCCGTCGGCGTTCAAAACACGGCACCCCATTGCCCCAACCTGGCTATTACTCCGCATAAATTCGAGCGATTGCTCAAGCACATCACCGTGCACAAGTGTATCTGAATTCAAAAGTAGTAGATATGACCCTCCAGCAACTTTCATTGCTCGATTGTTGGCAGCAGCAAAACCCACATTCCGAGAATTACATAACAATCTTACCTTTGGAAACTCTCGCGATACCATTTCTGAACTGCCGTCTGTAGAGGCATTGTCAACCACAAGAATTTCGAAGGCAGAACTGGGGGCATTATCATACACTGAGTGCAAACAATCTCGCAGCATATTGCGCGTATTCCAATTGATGATGATGATACTTAAATCCATGACAATGTTTCCTGCTGTTTAATATGAGGTCGACGTGTTTGATTTTTTGGAACGGATTGAGCGCTGGGCACGGTAAGTGCCATGCCGCTGCCGACGAGAAAAAAGAACTGCACCATCAAAGCGTTCCAAAAGTGAACGGTGAGGCCGGCCAATCCAAAACTGAGAATTGTGATCAACCACGCTTTGCGAGCATTTTTCAGGGCTATATCTGTCTGTTTTCGCCTTGCTTGCGACCGGCCGACCATAACAAGGGCGAGCACTAGAAACATCAAAGCTGGCAAACCGTATCTGACCGTCGTCAAAAGCCAAAAGTTGTCCATGCTTGCGCTCATCCAGGGGGCACGGATCCAGTCATTAAGTCCTATGCCAAATAATGGATGGCGAGCCACTTCCGCAGTGCCGTAGTTCCAAATGTGGACGCGGTTATAAGCACTGTTGGCGCTGAAAGTAAGGTAGGAGATAAACACCAATATTGGCGACCGATTGGATAAAAGTGTTAAGACCAGCCAAGCTGCAGCCACGATACCCATCAGTATGCTCCAGCGGTTACCAATTCCAACCGTGAAACGATCCCAGGCAATCAGTCCTAATTGCAAAGCAAGTGCTGTATACGGCCCACCTGAAAGCGAGAAAAAGGTTGCTAGCATTACTGCGCCGAGTTTTTTTATTGTCGATGCATTTATTTTGGTGCCCGCCAGGATATAATATGTGCCCGCGAAGGCACTGGCGGAAAAAACACCAAACAAAATGGGGTGTTCAAAAGAAGTAAATGCGCGAGTAAGGCCGAGGCGAGGCTCAATTACATGCGGCCCTGGGCCACCAAAAATCATCTTGAATGGCTCGCGTAGAATATGGCTGCCTGAAAAGGCCTCAATAGCAGCAAACATCAAGAGCGCAGCTATAACCGCAAAAACGAGTTTCAGAACCGCGGCATAGTCGTCGACCGTTCGCACATAAGCGCGAGCAACAACATAAGCACCAAAAGTCTCGATGAAATAGATACCCGCAGATTCGATACCTTCCGAAATTCCCATTGTTAAGATCAGTGACAAAGCCGCCCAAAAACCGTGAAGAACAAGCAATCCATCTGGAAGGCCTACTGGATTTCGGCGGTTTTGGAGCATCATATTTATTGCAGGAATGAGCATCACAATAAGTGTGATCCGATAAGGTGACAACCTTAGCGATCCCAGTGACAAGGACATTTCAGGCGGCAACGCAAAAGTCAGCAGCAGAATAACCACTGGCGTCGCTGGCCACTGCGATGTTTTTGGATATGTCCGCGCTCGCGTCAAGAAAGCGTTCCTTCTTCAAGCCATTTGGTTTGCTTCCGCTGATACAGCTTTTTGGAAAAAACGCGTTTTGCAGTTCCAAGAAAAGATTGCACCTTGGCTTTTAGCGGAAGCCGCAGCCAGCAGGCGAAACTATCTCGCCTAAGCGCCGGTGCGCCGCGGCCCAAAAGACCAGTGACAACACTGCGTGCCCAAACCGCCCCTTTGGTGACAAACAAGTTTGGCTGTGCCGCGAACAGAATTTCAGGCGAACGCGGCTCCGCAACAATGTATCCATCCGCCATTGCCCGGCGCATAATTTCCTGTCCGCGCTTTGTGCGCACAACGATCAATGATTTACCGTGGGCGACACCGTCCGGTGGCGTCTGCCATGGATCGCCTACTGAAATGTCAGCTATTTCGCCGGTATGATCAGCGCACGTGTGACAGCGCCATTGGCGGTATTTTTGCAAAATATTGCCCCAGCCATCAGCGTAGCTCGTACTTTTCACTTCAGTTTTACCGGCTTCGCCTTGCCAAGTTGCCTCCATCTCGCCCGGCCAGCCATTTCCGCGGTATTTAAGTTCGGTAAGATTAGCTTTTCTGCTTGGTGCCAACGCCGTTAGAAGCGCTTTGGTCCCTTCATGGCTTGGTGTGCCAGCACAGAAGATTGAAATTGTTAAACCAAGGTTTTTGGCGACCTTTGGATCATACGCCGCAACTGCAGCCGCGCCTGCAACATCACATGGTTTTCCAACAAGCACACACTTGTGAGCTGCCGAAGAAATGAGATCCAGCCGATCGCAGACACTCGCCGGCGCATAACGGGACCCTGCGCCTTCCAATAATTCGGTGCGGTCTGAGCTTAACGCGGCTTCATTTAATGTAGGTTGACCCTTACGCGCTTTTACATGCAACACACCGCTGTATTGCAGTGCCTCAAGCGCAAAGAGCGAAAGTGCTGTAACTGCCCCACCACTTGAGCCTTGGTAGCGGATGTTTTCATCACTAGCAAAACCCTCCCAAACTTCAAGAACTGGGCCCCAAGCGCGCGAAACGTCTGAAGACAAATCGCTATTTCCCGAAGATGCCCCCGGGCAAACGCTAACGATTGCTCTTTCCAGGTTTTTCTCAATTTCTTTTCGAATGACTGGTCGTCTATTCTCGTCCTTGGTTTCAAGCATCTGGATCGACTGAGGTGCCATTGCGGCGCACGCACCGCAACCTGAACACAGACGGCTTTGAATGATGTTCTGTAAAGAGGAAGGCTGCATAATCATTGTGACATCTCCTGTGCCCGAAACTGCATTGAACTTGAATGGGAAGCGGCACGATTGCGAAGTGAAAAAAGAAGGCCTTGCGTTGCCCATGCCAAGCCCTCGCCAACGCAAGCAATTGTTAGCAATGTGGTTATGGAGCCACCGACAAACATGCTTGCGGCGGCAACCAAAGCAGCAGCGACACGAACAAGGTTTGATTTAAAGGGAATGTCTGTTTGACCCAGCGCCTGTGCAGCCACTGACTGAGGAGCGCGGCAAAGCCGAAGAGCCTGAGCGATTGCGACTAACATTATCAGTTTAGTTTCTGATCTAAAGTCAGCACCGAACAGTAAATCTAGTGCCGAATTGGCGAATATCAGAAAACATCCAGCAAAACCAAACGCGACCAGATAAGTTAAGATATGCAATTGACCGAGACGGTGTTCGAACTCGACCCAGTGGTGCTTAAGCGATGCAAGATACGGCAAACCAAGTGTTAGCATCATTCGGCTCATCACCAGTACTGGCACAAGCGCTAGCTGGAACATCATTGAGAAGTGAGCAAATGCGTCCGCAGGCAAAATGGCTGAAAGTATCAGGCGCTCGCCTTGCATACTCCAGAACATCGCAACCCCAGTTAGCAACAACGGCAGACCAAAGCTAAACAAACGCTTGGAATCTAAATTTGTTGAGTTTGTTTTGTAGGGTGTTTCCGCCATGATGTGCGAGAGAGTCGATTGCAAAATCGCCTGAGCCAAGACGCATGCGCAAACGGCCTCCAAGGACGGTGCCATACTTGCTGCAATATAAACTGCCAATGTGCCTAAAACCGTAGCAACACCCTCAATATAGAGAGCAGGGCGGAAATTTAAGTTTCGTTGTTTTAGGCGGTACCCTTGGTGCGTAAACCCGTTAAGTACGGCACCAGCTGCCAACAAGGAATAGCTCACAAAACTAATACCATGAACACCGTGCAAGCCCATCAATATCAGAATGCAAGCCAAAACAACGCCGCGGATGCGCCCGGTGAAATGAGCCGCAGCAAGAGCGCCGGGCAAAGCTTCATCTGTTACCTGCATTATGTGGCGCTCTGCAGCCAGGTCGGTGGACATTGTGAACAATCTAATGCTCAAAATCAGGAAAATGAATTCCCCCAATGTCTCTGCCCCCACTAGTCGGGCGATGAGAACATTTCGTGCAAAAACGCAAACTTCAGTAAGAAGCTGATTTGACGCTACATAGCCAAACTTCCCTGTCCAAGTGGACCTAGGCATGTGCCAGCTCCTGCTGACCGGCCAAGTGCTTAATGGTCGAGCTGATTGCGTCCATCTGATAGCCCCAACGGCGCAACACGAAGGGCATTTGAGAACTCAACAATTTCTTATGCTGATGGCGGCACTCGAAATCTTCGATCAAATTTTGCGTTAAATCAGCGGTGCTTAGCTTACGCATATCGTAGACATGTGATGCAGCACCGCAGCAATCAAAAACACCCAATGCTTTTCGGCTGTATGCCATGTTTGCAACGGGAACAGAGGAGGACAGCGCAGCAATTGTTGCGTGCATGCGCGCGCCCGCAAACCAACTCAAGTTCGCTATCACGCCTTTAAGTGCGGTCGGCGTTTGAGCCGTTTCTTCAATTTTGATACGCTCCTGCAGGTTCGCAGGCATCATCTTTTTCAGCGACCGGGAAGCGACGAGATCACTTTCACTTCCGCCAGCAGGGGTGACATGAGGCACCAACAAAATATCCAAATCAGATGTATTGAGAATATAGCGACACAACCCTACCAGCGAGGCTTTGTAATCTGCTTTCAGACTAAACCGTTCCGTCGCTTCATCCGGGTTGTTCCATAACAATCCACTGACATTAATACCTGCAACCTCGGTTCTGATGTCCCCGGGTCGGTTTACTGTTGGGAGGCCGAAGGCTAAATCAACACCTAGCCGATGCTTTTGTTCGTCATAATCGGCACCAAGCAAGGTTTTCAGCTGATTAAGGCTATTGATGTCTCTGGCGAACGCCAACGTGCAATTTTTTAAAATATGTCTGGCAATCTTGTGAGACCGCGCTGACCGGAAAGGCCCATATGTCTGCGGCAACAAAATCAACGGTATTCCGGCATCAAGCGCCATTAATTTTGGTAGCGTTACCTGATCGAAGCGCGCTGTGCCGTATAAGTCGGTAAAACTGTCACCACCGCTAACATCCACCACTGCGTCGGCTGCCCGCATGGCATTTAGCGCCGGCGAGCTTAGGCCCATCATTTGCTTCAAGCGCGCATGATGCATGTTAGCATTTTGATAAACTCTTTTACCCGCTTTGAACGCCAACCCTCTTGTATTGGCTAAACCAACAGCAGAGCCATCACCTGCAGGCCCAAGGCCTGCTCCGTGATCAAAGATTGTAAATTTCTCTATGCCCCTCTCCTGCAGTCCTAAAACTGCAGAGTGGCAAAGGGCGGTGACACCGTGGTTCCCCGTATCAGGGGCCGCGCCGGCAAGAACAATGGATGTTGTTAAATGTTTCATGCCAGTTACATCGCAACCCGCATGCCAAAACAAGAAACGGCATAAGGTATTGATTTTTATGAGTTAATTTATGTTGTCGAGTAACTCTCTTTGCAATTTGCAAATTCAATTCGTTTCATTTTTCAATCAATTTGCCATTTTGCAATTGCACCATTTCATCAGGAAATAGGAATATCTATTGTTTTCATAGGCTTGCGGTCTGGCACCGAATGGCACAGCGATTGCGATAAGGAACCCCAACAACAGAAATAGTGGGACTTCCGATGCCTAAATTAACACAGCTTTCAACTTATGCGGTGCCAACCGCAGTTTTTTCGGATTGGAAAAACAAAGAGTGGCATGCGCAAAACCGAAGTGAATTCGCTGCTTGGTTCCTTGTTCAGCGAACAGTCGCAGGTTTGGCGCTTTTCGTTCTTTTGCCGTTTTTTGCATTTCTCTGGGTAGCTGTGCGAGTTACCAGCCGGGGTCCATTCATCTATAAACAAAACCGCCCCGGCCTGAACGGAGTACCTTTTACAGCATACAAAATCCGCACCATGAAAATAGGCGCAGACCGCGACCTTGCACGCGCACGGCAGGTTAACCGAAATGATCCAATGATCACGCCTATAGGCAAAACCCTTAGGGACCTAAAATTAGATGAACTTCCACAGCTTCTGAATGTTGTAAAAGGGGAAATGGCATTTGTAGGCCCGCGCCCAATTGCACCCACATTGCAAGAAGAGTTATCGGCCAACATACCCGGCTTTTCGCGGCGTTTAAATGTCCGCCCTGGCTTGACCAGCCTTGCCCAAGTTTGCCTGTATGATAACGGCGATGCCGCCAGCGTTGTCGAAGATTGGTCAACCCGATTTGAAGCGGAACTTGACTATATATATAATCGCGGCACCGGATATGATTTAGTCATCATTGCAATGACGGTCGCTTTCGTTGCCAAAAAAATTCTCCGCAAATTACCAAAAAAAGGCATCATTCTGCTAGCCGTTTCTTCAGTATTCCTACTGACAGCATGCGGCGAAAGACTAGCAACACGGAAGTTTGTCAAAGCTGATGCAGCACTAGAAAAAGACATCCGCGCATACGGTGACAGGGCAGACCCTGCAATTATTACAGTTGAGCCCGTCTCAATACCAGCTGACCCCGGCGCCGAGCAGGACCCGGTTTACCGCGTCGGTGCAGGTGACAAAATTTCAATAAATGTGTTCGGCGAAGACGGCCTCGATAACCTGGAAGTCGCCGTTGATGGCGCCGGTTATATTCAGGTGCCAATTCTGGAACGAATACAGGTTGCGGGAGCAACTGTTGCAGAAATCCAGGCTGCTTTGAAACTTGGTTTTTCAAAACAATTTCGAAGCCCCTGGATAGTCGTTCAGGTCACTGAGCATAGAAGCCGCCCCGTATATTTACTGGGCCAATTTAACAATCCGGGCGTCATCTACATGGATGGCCCAACCAACTTATTGCAGGTACTCGGTATGGGCCGGGGTTTATCTGATACAGCGCACCTGTCTGGTGCCCGCTTGTGGCGCGGTGGCTCGATTGCTGCTGTGGATATGCAGGCCCTACTCATGGACGGAAAATCAGAACATAATGTTCTGTTGCAGGCTGGGGATACTCTGTTTGTCCCCAGTAACTCTGACAAAAAAGCATATGTACTGGGAGCGGTTACCAGAGCGGGTGCCGTTCCTTTTTCCAATGAACCAATGACACTTTTGAAAGCTCTAACTCAAGTAGGCGGGCCTATAAAGTCGTCTGCGCTCTTGTCACAGGTCAGGGTTATTAGAACCCGGTCTGCGGTTGAAGGGCAGCTCATTCTTGTCAATGCAAAAGATATTCTGAAGGGCAAAGCCCCAGACCTACAACTGATGCCAGACGACATCGTCTATGTGCCGGACAACTGGATCGAAAACTGGAATCAAGTGATCCGAGCTGTCACCCCCACCCTGCAACTAGCTGGAGGTGCATTACAGCCTTTCGTTCAAGTGAAATTCTTAAAAGGAGATTAAAGGTGCAATCCTTTAAACAAATAGCAATTCTAGCCGCAATTTCGACAACTAGTTTATCACCCGTTTTCGCGGATACGGTTTCGCCGGTCCAGTCAAAGGCGACACCCTTTGGTCTTCAACGGATTGGCTTGGTGCAACTGGCGGGCTCTGATGTCGCTGCGGCAGACTTTTCGGCCAACGCACTACCGGACCTACAGGCATCGGTAAACAATACTTTGACCGAAAGCCAGCCGTTGGCAAATCTATCTGCAATCGCACTGGACCCCAACGACTTGGTTATCAGTGGAACCGCGGACGTGCGCGCTTATTTTGTTGGAGAGGGGGCGGGGTACCGTAACTCTTTCGGCGTATACACTGGCGACAGTTCCGACGGATTAAACGGTGATGCAGCATTGATACTACCTGATGCAAGTTCGTCATCATCATACTTCAACCCAACAGAAAGCACTTATCGCTCCAGATATGCACCGGTAGCAGCAGGCGACTTTGTAGACCTGGGAACATTCGAAAACGGCACGCAATTAAATTTGTTTCTCATCGCAAACGGCGCCAACGGAGGCTCTGAGACTTATTATACTGACATGAGCTTAAATAGGGACGGTATTGATCATTTCGTCGTTCTCGCAACACCCGACAGCCCATATCTGCTCATTGGAACCGAAGACCTCTTTAACGGCGGCGACAAGGATTATAATGATCTAGTCGTTGCGCTTGATGTTGGCAGAGCAACCGCACAAAAACTAATCTCAAAAGCTGTTCCGCTTCCTGCTCCCGTTATTGCGCTACTTGGGCCGTTGTTTTTTATTGGAATGTCCAGGTGGAAGCGTCGTCGTACTCAAAAGCCAGAACTATTCGCCCATGCAGATTGAACCCAAAGGTTTGTTTCTGGCCATCTGTGGCAGCATTCTGCTAGCACCACTGTTGCTGGACAGCTTGCACACAGGCAGGTGGCCACTAATTGTGCTCGCACTTTTCAGTGCACATCTAATTACGCAAAAACAAAACATTACTAAAAATTGTGCAGACTTGAGCACTGCCTACTACTGGGGCGGCAGCGCAATACTTGTGTTAATAAGCTATTTTCTTGAAATTGATAAAGCGCTGTATCTGGCTGGCGCTATCTTGATTGCAGGCTCGTTACTGCACACAAACCAGCGGCCGTTGATTGAAAAAATAGCCATTCTAATCTGCATATGGGCAATTGTGCCGATACCCGCTGGATTTGAAGCCGCGTTGGCCAACTTACTTTCAAACGTTGAGGCCACGATATTCGTCGCACTAGGCCAATTGGCGGGCCAACCTCTTTATCAGGTCGGGTCTCAAGTTGTTCTTGGTGGCCATGCAGTAACCATCAATAGTGACTGTAGTGGAACCCTGCTGCTGTTGCCTTCGGTCCTTGGTTGCCTTGTTGCTGCTTCGACAGGCCAACGGAACGTATCCAACAGGACATACATTTTACTCGCAGCTTTACCGCTTGCCATCTTAATCAATCTGATCCGCATAGCATTTCTGTTGACCATAGGATTATTCAGTCCAGAAACCCCTTTAGATGACATTCATGACGTTTTAGGCTGGGTCACCATGTCTATTGTTTGGCTAATTCCCGCCTTTTTATTTGCGGTGCGCCACGAAGAAAAAAGCCTAAAAGCGTCCGAAAATTTAGTTCAGGTCGGAGCGTGCTTATTACTTGCAACAATGCTTTCATTTTCGTTGAATTGGAACTCCAGTGCAGAAGAGCAAACCAAACGCCCCGCTCTACCTCTATATGTAAATGGCTGGATTGGTGAAGACGAAACAATCCCACCAGAAGAGTTAAGTATCCTCAATGCAGATAGCGTCGTCAGGCGCCGCTATACCAGTCCGGATGGCGATCGGACTCTTCTTGTAACGGAAATTTATCACCAAAAAAAAAGTGTCGCTGAACAACATAATAGTGCTGCCTGTTTTCGAGCCATGGGGTGGCAAGCAACAGTCTTAAATCGTGAAAAACTAACGCCCAACTCAACGATGGAACACCTGATTGTCCGGGATCACCTCAGACAACAAGCCGTCACAGAGGTCACCTTAAATATGCATATTAAAGGAGGAAATATAGGATTTTTCAGATTGCAGATTGTGGAGACAAACACAGTGCCGAGCCATGACCGCCGCACAGCGGCATTAACTTTTCTAAAGGCCGCCCAACTTAATTGGAGCAATATGACATGATTCTCAGAATAGTCTTTTCATTCGCGTTACTTGCCAGCGCTGGAGCAGGTTACATTGTTTATGACCGGACGGTTTCTAACCGCTGTGCGGAGTGGCTCACCAATGCAGGCAGTTTCAACAACCAAGGCTACTATTCTCAAACGATAGAGCAGCTTACACTTTATTTTTCCAATGACAGGTGCCGGACGGTATCTGACGCCAATGCCATAAAGCTTCTATCCGAAGCGCGCATCCATGTGCCGTTGCCCCAAAATGCCCATTTGACCCAACAACTGGAACTCGCCAACCTTGGTTGGAAGCTAAAGCGCGATGATCAATATCACTTAATAGGAGCATCGGCTGCTCTTGTGCGAGGAAATTGGGCCGAGGCACGCAAATCAGCCCGAAAATCAATGGGCACGCAAGCGGCACTGATAGCTCTAACTGCGTCCATTCGATTGGCCGACTTGGATTCAGCAAAAGATGACCTTAATTGGTTTGCACAAAGCGATGCATCTCATTTTCAATGGTCCCTTCTGCAACAGTTACTTTTTCAAGAACCAGAGTTACAAATCCTTGTTGGATCCAAAGCGCCGAAAATAGATAAAAATATCCAAGCGCTCGCTGCACTTTCCGCAGGGGCAAATGCGCCACTTATTGCGCCTTCCAACGTAAATAATCTGAAATCGGAACTCTCAGACGACGATCTATCCACTGCAACCTCGCTACTCATAGCGCAGGGCCATCAACAAATAGCAAAAGCGTTGTTGGACCAGCCTGAAAGGCAATTGAGTCCATCATTGTTGACGCGCCACGCACGTTTGTTGTGGGCACAAAAGGACCTAAAAACGTTGTCCGCCTTTATTGGTCGATCGCACAAAGAAACAATGCCTGGTGAAGTCCACATGATTGTTTGCTTGGCAGACCTTGAGATTAATCAAAACTGCACAAATAGATTTGATAGCGAAGATTATCAACGGAGATACGGAGCATACGCGTCCAGTCGCTGGGGCAACCTTCTGTCGGAATTGAGCCGGTCACCGATAAAAAGCAGCGGTGTGCTAGACGCACTTTCCGACATGAAGGAATTGGTGAAGGCTAGCTCAGTTGCACAGCAACTAGCAGGCATTCACTACAATCTTATTGGAGAAACCATCCTTGCGGAACAATATTTCTCACGTGCATCTGCGTTCGGCTTGGAAATTCCGTTAAACCGGGCAGATACCATCGTCGATATAGATCTAGCAAAAGAGTCGTGTGCAGCAACAAATACCAAGTGCATTTCGCACCGCCTGAGCAATAACATCGAAGACTTCCAATTGTGGCGCAGAGCTCTAAGCAGCGGCTTCAAACCCGACGCTAAAATGTTAAAATTGCTTCGTGACGCAAGCCCTAAGGAGGCAACTTTGTGGCGCCTGGCACAGGCTCATGCCGCGACAAATGCTGGTACCGATCAATCAATGGCGGAAAGTTTACAGCTCATTCGCCCGGTTCTTAAATGGACACCAAATGCAGCTTTGCCAAATTTACTGGCGTCCGCTGGAACAGCGCATTTCTCAGACAACGATGCCACATACGGGCACCTGGCTACAGCTGCAAAATCCGACCCGAACAGCGCGGTTGCAGCTCTTCGCCTAGCACTCCACTATTATAACAATGGTTCCATCAGCCCCTCAGAATTAGTGCATTGGTGGACAAGTATTACACGGTTGGAAATGAAAGCCCGCGGTGCAAAAGCCTCCGATATCCGAATTAAAGGCTTACTTCTTGAGCGTTTGGCAATTCTTGCATTGGAGGGTGAACAACGAAAAGACAAAACACTTGCGATGGCCACATACGAGGCAATTTTGGAAATTTCGCCAAACCATCATATCGCTCTAAACAACGTTGCAGTAATATTGAGTGAGGAATCGGTGAACCTTTACCGGGCAGAACGAATGGCAGTTAAAGCGGTGACATTGCAGCCAAATGAGCCCGAATATAGACGGACCTTAAAAGATGTTCAGGGAGCAATCAGATTGCTTTCTAATTAAGTTTTTCCCAGGATTCTTTTTTCCGGTAAATTGTCGAAGGGCTAACACTAAGTGAATCCGCAGCGCGAGGAATACTGCCATCGAACACGGCTATTCGGTCCTCGATCACTTTACGCTCTATGTCTGCCAATGAAGCAAGTAAATCTGGCTCCGCCGCGATTGGCGACGGGGTAGATGACAATGCATCGGTACCACGCACGAGCGTCGGTGCGGCACCAGCGGTGTCTTGATGGGCTTGCCCTTGCAAAGACGGGAACATATCCGCAGTTACAAGTTCACCGTCCTGCAACACTGCTACATTACGGATGGTGTTTTGCAGCTCTCGCACGTTCCCGGGCCAGCTGTGAGAAAGAAGAAGGGCCTGTGCATCAGGTGCAAAATCTTTAAAATTCTTCCCTTCTTCGACGCAGAATGCTTCAAGAAAATAGCGCGCAATATCTATCACATCACGCCCTCGTTCGACCAAAGCCGGCAGGGCAATGGGCACAACATTTAGTCTAAAGTAGAGGTCTTCCCTAAATCGACCGGCACGCACTTCTTCCAGAGGATCCCGGTTTGTTGCGCATATTACACGCACATCAACCTTGTGAGATTTGGCTGAACCAACCGGCTGCACAGTGCTTGTTTGCAAAAACCGTAGTAATTTTTTTTGAAGGCCAAGGTCTAGCTCACACATCTCATCGAGAAAAATAGTCCCGCCTTCAGCCTCCCGTGCAGCGCCTTGCCGGTCTGCGATGGCGCCGGTAAAGGATCCTTTCAAATGCCCAAATAACTCAGATTCCAGGAGATCATGAGGGATTGCCGCACAATTGAGCGGCACAAACGGCTTGTCTGCCCGCGGGCCCGCCTTGTGAATTGCCTCTGCGCACAACTCTTTACCAGTTCCTGATGCACCAGTAACGAAAACCGTCGCTTTTGAAGCAGCAACATTTTCGATGGTGCGGTACACCCCCTGCATTGGTACCGAGTTACCAATGAAGTCATGGAAAGCGCCTTCCTGAGTGTGATGCCTAAGGGTGTCAACTTGCTGACGCAACATCACCCGTTCAAGGGTATTGTTAACAGTAGTAATCAATCGGCTTTCGGAAAAAGGCTTCACAAGATAGTCAAGCGCGCCCAATTTCATCGCCCGAACTGCATTGTTAAGTGATGCGTCAGCTGTAATTACAATTGCGGGCGTTTCCATATTGGTGCCGCGAAGTTCTTCAAGATACGTCAAGCCATCTCCGTCAGGAAGATTCAGGTCCAGAAGCAACAAGTCAAATTTCTCGCCTGCCTGGGCTGCACGAGCACCGGCCAAGTCTTCAACCGTCACGACGGAAATGCCAGCAATCATAAGCTGTTTTTCGTAAAGCATCGCCATTGAAAGAGCATCTTCAATAAGCAAAACTTTGTGTTCCTTAACGGTCATGAGGCAGCTCCTTCTTGCTCTAACTCCAGCACTAATTTTTCAAGGGCACCAATACCCACAGGTAATTTTTCCAGCAACGTTTCTGCGGTGGTTAAGCAAAGAGAGTCGCCTTGCCTGCCCAGATCACTGGCTTTGCCTGCCAAATGTTGAATCTGGGTAAGGCCAAAAGTACCACTTACGCTTTTCAACTGATGAGCAGCGTCTGCAATTTTCTTATAGTCCTTTTTTGTGCAACCATCCAAAATACCCTCCCGGCATTTAGACAAGTCTGCGATACATTGGCCCAACAACATAGTCTGGCTACCGCGGTCTAATTGACCAACCAGATCCACGACCATATCTCGGTCAAACGCGTGATACTCAGCAAAGTCCATAGTTTCTTTCGTCGGCGACAATTGATAGCCGATGGTCTCAGGCGTAACGGCCTGTTCGATCGCAGAATATAGATCTTGTCGATCGAATGGCTTGGTGACAATACCTATCATGCCAGCAGCTTCAAATTCTGCGCGATCTGAATCCATCCCGTGCGCCGTAAGCGCATATATGGGCGGGGCAGCATCCGGCCCCAACAATTCGTGAATTCGAACAGTAGCCACAATGCCATCCATTTCAGGCATGGCTATATCCATAAAGATAACATCAAAGTCGTGGGCTCGGGCTGCTTCCACGGCCTCAATACCGTTCCCGACAATTGTTACGCTGCACCCAAAGGCTTCAAGCGTCATACGAATAATGGTTTGATTGGTCGGAACGTCTTCGGCCACAAGCACCCGTGGACGCCGGCCAAACTTGTCTTTCAAACTGACCAATTGCCTTGCAGATTGCGTTTTAGAGTCATCCAATGCATCTGTCGGCTCCAACGGCAATATCAGCCAAAATTTACTTCCGTGACCAAGCTCACTTTCAACACCAACAGATCCATCCATCAGTTCAGCCATTTGTCTACAAATTGCCAGGCCGAGGCCGGCTCCATCGCCTATCTGACGCTTGTGAGCCCCAACCCGGGTAAATTCAGTAAAAAGCTGTGACTGATCCTCCGCTGTCAACCCAGGGCCAGAGTCAGAGACACAAAATTGAACACCATCGTCGATAACTGACACCGATAGAATAATGCGGTCAGATCCAGCATATTTCAGGGCATTGGAAATATAGTTATTCAAAATTTGCCTAATTCGCGCAAGGTCACCCCAATAGGTATCAGACAAACTTTGTGCAAGCTCAATACCCAGAGAAGAACCGCGAGCTTGCATGTGCGGCTGCCAAAAGGCCTGAACAGAGCCAATCAAGTCTCTTATTGAAAAAGCCACCGGTTCCAATTGCATTGTACCAGCCTCTGTCCGTGCAAAATCAATCACATCATTCAATAGAGCTTGCAATGTATGTCCGCTTGATCGCGCCATCTCAACGAGGGTGCTTGGCTTTGCCGCCAACTCTTCATCTTGAAGTAGATCCAAACTTCCAAGAATACCCGCGAGGGGCGTTCGGATTTCATGACTTATCGTTGCAACAAACCTGGATTTTAGCGCACTGCTCTCTTCAGCCTTTTCCTTGGCAATCTCTAATTCAGCGCTCAACTGCGTCAGTTCATTAACTTTGTCCTCAAGTTCACACGCACGAGAGAGCGCCTCGTTGTGCGCTTGCCGCTCTGCTATCTTGGCGCTGGTATAAGAGGCGACGGTTTCAAGTGCCGAAAGGTCTTCAGGAGTAAAGCAGTTTTTGCGTTTATCTTCGCAGTCTATAACGCCGATGAGCCTGCCATCATGCAACATGGGAACACAGATTTCGGATGCCGCCGGTATTACGTCAGGCACGTACCTTGGGTCCAGCGTGACATCGTCTACAATTTCAGCGATCCTGCTTTCAGCTACTGAGCCTGTGATGCCCGTGCCGAGAGGAATTCTCAGCGCATTGACAATCTCTTTGTCTTGCGGGTTTTTTGCTGCAATGGCAGCCTGCTGGAAAATGCAATTATCGGCTTCATCAAATAGATAAATGACACAATCGGCAAACCCTAACCTTCCGACGACTTCACGTGCCACATACCAACAAAGTTCATCGACGGATGTGATTTTTGTTATCATAAATGCAAAGTCACTAAGGACATTCAGATAGCGCTCTTTACCACTATTAGCCGCCTCCAGAGATTGGTTTGCCAAATAGAGTTCGGCACTTTTGGCTTCAAGCAATTTTTCCGCCTCCAAGCGCGCCGCCCGTTCGCGAGCTAACTTTCGCTCGGCAATCCCGCTATTGACGGACGTAGGCATTTAGATACGCTCTAACTTGAAGATTGTGGTTTCACCAACCGTCGTGGCGGCGCCAATGCGGTACGGGTCGCCAAAGTCTTCGAGGCAGGCTGTCGCCATGCCGTGTGCCACAGGTGCTAGTGGCCTATGAGAACGGTAAATAAGTTCACTTGGAATACCACTTTCATGTTTCAGGGAAATGTCGGGTGGGTTGGAATCTGGATACAGCTTCTTCACTTCCTCATGAATATGCACGCTGACTTTCTCCAGAAAATCAAGGCCACTTTTGACTCCTTCAAAATATGTTGGAAATATCTCTTTAAAGCGTGACATCAATACATACCCAAACTGGTAAGCTAAATCACCTGCTTCAATTCCCATATATTCAACGACCCGACCATGAATAATCGTAAATTCATCAAAACTATAGTTACCAACAGAAGTGTAAGCACCGGTTATGCTGCCTTCTAAATCCGACAAAATGGTATCAACAGCTTCATCACCCGCATGTTCACCGACAAAAGCCATATATTCTGTAAAAATAATACCGCGCATTTTTTGATGCCCTATTCTTTGCAATTTGATCACCCAGCAGGCGAAACCATTTTCAATTTGCAAACACATTGCAACGCCCATGCCATGCTCATAGACAGCAGCTTTGGTCATACCAGGGTATTCTGAGGTTTTTCGCCATTAGATCATTGCATTTTGCAATCGCGTTTTGCAAATTTTTTTGCATTTTGCAAATAATGGCTAACGATCAATACAGACACAAAATAATCGAACGAGCCTAAAGCATCGTCAAATAACGCGTTTACTAGATAACTAACCATTGATTTTATTGGTGAGTAGTGGCGCACTCGAGAGGATTGGAACCTCTGGCCTCTGCCTTCGGAGGATATCCCCTGAAGAAAACACCCTAAATATAGCTACGTTAAGTGGGATTATCCGGGATTATCCGGGATTATCCGGGATAAAGTGGGATGGGGGACGGTCTTTCTTCCCACTTTCAATTTCCTTTTGGTCACCACTAACATTGACTGATGAGTATAAAAATGAGAGCTAGCCAACAACAATTACACTGTCACCTGCTAGCTTGAGCACCGCCGCGCGTCACCAATTATGATTAAGTCTATTGTAGCAAACTGGATTGAGTTTTTACTTGAACTGAATTGAATCTTTCGAGCCTACTTCTAATCACCGGCTATTAACATGACGATCACTTATAGGATTTGGGGCAGAGAAGAAACCTTGACCTCACTGCCCCAAGCATAACCCAAATTAGAACTTGTAGGACAAGTCTATGCCATATGTGCGAGGCCGGGCCTGGAAACCAAGGTCAAATGGTGCGCCAGCATATTCTGACGGATTGAAATCAGCATAGTAACCCTCATCAAACAGGTTTTTGACCCACATGGAAAGCGCCCAGCCTTCACCCTCCAATGATCCGCGAACGGCCATCAAGTGGATAGGGTCCCGCACATCCATATTATCAATTTGCCAATATTTACTGCCCTGATATTCATAGTCGGCGCGCAGAACCATGTTAATCCCTTCAGACACTGGTTGAAAAAATTGTCCGCCTAGGTTGATTGTCCAGTCTGTGGTTCGAGGCGAACGATTACCTACAACAAGGCCGGTGTTCACACCCGAAGAGGTCAGGAAATTCTCCAGAGCGGCGTTGCCAACATTCTTGATATCAGAATCGGTATAACCAATACCCGCGTATAAGCTAAGCTCATCCGTAGCGCGAATGCTAATATCCGCATCAAAGCCCACAATATCGACCTCGTCGAGGTTGGAAATAATCTGCGACAGGGTGCTTACATCCACAAAGAAAAACTGGAAGTTATCACTTTGAGATAAGAAACCCGCAATATTTAGGCTGCCCTTGCCGTCAAGAAACTCTGTTTTAAAGCCAGCTTCAAAGTTGCTTAATTCTTCATCTGCGAACGTCTCTAAAACAACGCCCGGCGCATTAAAACCGCCTGACCTAAAACCGGTACTATATGTCAGATAAGCCAACGCATCCTCAGACACGTCATAGCTCAACGTAACCTTCGGTTGAAAGGAATCAAAGGTTTGACCTCTATTTGACCCTGCGATGCCTGGAATCACTTGATTGCGCTCATCCTCGTCGTAACGCGCACCCAGCTGAAGTGTAAATTTCTCAGACAAATCAACTTCAACCTGACCAAATAATGCCCACGCCTGATTGTTATTGTCTTCGTTGCGTTCAAGAATAACAAAGCCTGTATCAAACTGATCAAACGATCCATCGAAATCCGCAAATCCACGTGTTAACAAACTACGGTCGGTATCAAGATAGTACGCGCCTGCAATCCACCGAATTGCCTGATCATCAGGGGAGACCAATCGCAGTTCATGGCTGAATAAGCTCACATCCAGATCCTGCCCCTGCCCTAACCCAAACCCAAGACCAAATGTGTCATTAGCTGAGTTAGAGAAATCAAGATCGGCCCTGTAGTCCTCTTCCAGTTCGGTATAGCCAAGAATGTATGTCAGAGTGGCGAAGTCAAACTCAACATCCAGCTTACTACTCAGTTCAAAAATTTCACCAGTAGTAATTCCGGCCAAATTAGAGTCGGGTGCAAATACAGTGTTGCTGTCATTGCCGCTGCGAAATCCAGGATTAGCAAGCGAGTTAACAATAGTGTCGAAACTGGACCCTGCTTCAAAGTCATTGAAAGACGCTCTAAGGTCTAGAGTCACTGAATCAGACAGGTTCACCGCCAATTTTCCGCGAATAGAATAATCGTGATTAACGAAGTCTACTTCATCGTTCAAAAACGTATTTTCAATCAGTCCATCTGTTTCAAAATACGAACCTGATAGCCTGAAAAGAACTTTGTCTTCTGCTATTGGGCCACCAACTCCCGCCTCTAGCCGCAAGGCATCACCATTACCATAACTGCCGCGTACAAAACCTTCATATTCATTCGTCGGCTGTTTAGTTACAATGTTGATCGCGCCGCCTATCGCGTTCCTTCCATAAAGCGACCCTTGAGGTCCTTTTAGAACCTCAATTTGCTGAACATCAAACAGAGGCATTTTTAACTGTTTTTGATTATTTTGAGGCACACCATCAACGACGATCGCAATCGGCGAATCTGCGTTGTTAATTTGAGTAACCCCTCTAATCACAACAAAGCTATTCAGGTATGTGAAACTGTCATCAAATGTCAGGTTCGGCGTTAAAGCGATAAAATCCTGCGTTCCCCGAATACCAGCATCTTCTATTTCCTGCGCCGTAAAGGCCTTAACAACTGCCGGCACATCCTGCAAACGCTGTTCACGAAATTGAGCGGTCACTGTAATGGTTTCCAGCTCAATCTCTGCTTCATCACTGTCTTGAGCATAACCACCAAAGGCCAAAAATGAACTGACCACTAGGTAACTTGCGCCGTACTTAAGTGTATTGATGTATTTTTTTCTATTCATCAGCATTGTTATACTCCCTGTTCATTTTTTAATTGCAACGTTTCTATCGGTACAAAGTTGTCAGCTAGGCCAAAGGCTTGTGGGCCAAAAACTGCTAAGGCTTTCGGTGTGCGCATAATCGGAGCCGCACTTGCACCAATTACCTTGACGCGTTGGCCATACCGCAACGATTCGGTAGTTATTGGCTGTGCCGTTTCTCGGTCGACAATTGAAATAAGGTCCGGGACGATCGTAACTATTTTTCCATTTTCCCGCGCGATCAGGAACTCATTCTGGAACATCACTTCCATTCTTCGCTCTGGGTCAGTCAACGCCTCCAAATGGCAGTATCCAATGTTCCAGCCATCTTCAGTTTTGCGGACTAAATCGATAATTTTACCGTCAAAAAGTGTGGCGCATTGGTTGTAATATTTCGTGGTTCGAAGGAAGGCGAGCAGACGCTCTACGGGGTCTACTTTGTCACTTGGGTTTAATATTGCCTCTCCTATGCCAAGTGAAAGGGAAAGCGTTTCCGCGACTGCCGTGTCTTTTACTTGACGTCCTGACATCGGGTACAAAGATACGATGGCAGATCCTCCCCAATGGGAGACAATCGGTCTTGCAGTATGCTCTGCTGAGAGCGCGGAATTGCAGGACAATAGGCTCCATTCAGCGTGTTCGTTTACAAGTGACATGGGTGTTGCATCTACGCCCAATACGTTAAAAGTTGTCATCTCCAATGCCGGGAAGCAGCGACCCATACCATCTGCATCAACGACCGGAATGCCGCGCCAAGCAGCGTATGCAACCGGCAATGTTGCGTTTATACCTCCCACCTCAGCAGGGATAATGGCAGTTGCCTGTTTTCCCGTATGTGCTTCAAGTTTGGAAACCGCTAAGTGGACATCTTCCATTGAGAGCATTTTCTCAATCAGAACAGAGGGTGCACCCATCATTGCAACCGAAAACACATTATCATTATCAGACAGCTGGTCGGGATGGATGATCTCTGGTGCGCCAGATCTTTCGAGTGTGTTTTGGATGAAGAGCTTACCTAGGTAAGGATCACCGCCTCCGCCCGTGCCCAAAAATGCAGCGCCAGTAGCAAACTTTTCCAAATCATCAATTGTAATCTTCATTTCTTGCCTCCGTCTTGGAGAACAAGATCACCCGCAACCTTAATGTGCAGCCTAACAGCGCCACCAGGCATATAGGCTAACGGCACTTCTTCGATTTCAATGGTTTTTACAGTCTCCTCATTAGCACCGGCGGCAGAAGCATTCGCTATTGCTTCTTTGGTTGCCAAATCTATTGCATTGTCCCGTCCTAGTTCCGTGTAGGAGTATATTTTGTCAACTTCACCCCCCACCTGAGCAATTGATGCGCCTATCGCATTTGCTACGCCGGCGTTGTCAGGAATTATGGTCTCAGAGGTGCCGGGTATATCATCTCGAATAATTGAAGCCCCGCCGCCGACGAGAATAAGCGGTATGGGACCTGCATTAGTTTTCATTCGATCAACTCCTTCGGCTACCAATCTATGAATATGATCAACTGCCAGGGCCACGGTTTCCTTCTCCAAACCCATTACGCGTGATGCATCGCCGAAATTTGCGTATTCCGCCGCCACAGCGATGTCGCTGGCAGTTAAGATGTCGCCACCAAATATTTGGGCGTCTTCAAGAAGCCTATACCCAACAGATTGCGGCCCGATCGACAACTTGGGAGATGTTTGCACGATCGAGCCGCCACCTAGCCCAATCGCAAAGATATCAGGCATTCGAAAATTAGTGCGCACCCCACCAATGTCTGCAGTAATCGCTGATTCTCGCGGGAACCCTTTAACCAACATTCCTATATCAGTCGTTGTCCCGCCAATGTCCGCAACCAAAGCATGTTGTTTGCCAGTTAAATAGGCGGCACCGCGCATGCTATTTGTTGGACCAGAGGCAAAAGTGAGCACGGGGTATTTCTCGACAAATTCCGCATTCATTAGCGTGCCGTCGTTTTGTGAAATAAAGAAAGGGGCCGATATCTCCAGCTTCAGCAACGCAGTTTTAAAGGATGAAACGACTGTGCTGGACAACTGCGCCAAACTGGCATTCATTATCGCGGCATTTTCCCTTTCCAACAGACCTACCCGGCCTATTGTAGAGGACAGTGTGATATCAAGTTCAGGCGCTTCATTGAGCAATATTTCGCTCACGCGCCTTTCCATATCCGAGTTAACCGAAGCGAAAAGACCACATATTGCTACTGCCTTTAGACCTTTCGCTTTGATTGATTTTGCGGTTTCTGCAACCGCACGCTCATCAAGCTTTGAATTGATACGCCCATCATATTGATAGCCGCCTTCTATGAGATAAGGATGCGAACCAATGCAAGATGCTATATCCCCCGGCCAATCGATCATTGGTCGAATCCCTCTTGCCGCAGGAAGCGCAACTCTGATCACCGCAACTTCCAACAAACCCTTTCGTTCGACAAAAGCATTGGTGAAATGCGTGGTGCCGATCATTACACACTTTATATCTGAAGCATCTGTACTGCCCGCCGACAGCACCGTCTGGATTGCAGCAACAATGCCGCTGCTAACATCTTTAGTGGTAGGCATTTTACAGGAACTGATCACGACATCGCCATTCATAAGAACAGCGTCTGTGTTAGTTCCGCCCACATCTACACCAATACGCATTCGTTACCCCTTGAATATGAGGGAAAGAAAGCATGAATGCATGTAGGTTAAATAGTGGGCAAAATTAGTAGTTTGGCGGTATAGTTAATAGCAGCAGGCAGAATTGCCTATTTTCTTATAAACTACTAATATTAGTAGTTTTTTACAGCAATCCTCCAAATTCATTAATGTTTCTAATAGCTTCTGTTCGATTGCGAGCATGGGTTTTCTGGTAAATTTTCTTCAGATGGTACCGAACCGCATGTTCGGTCACGCCCAGCTTTCGGGCGATTTGCTTATCCTGCAGTCCATTTTTTAGCTGGTGAATAACGTTTATTTCGTGAATTGAAAAATTAGGGTTATCGCTTTGACTATTATCTAAATCTAGCGCTCCAATGATTGGAGACAGCCGAGTTGTTATTCTTTCGTTGTCTACACCGTCTATCGTAGTTTGGATTTCAGAGGAGAACCATTGAACAGGCCTGAGGTAACCGTTTTTTGCAGCGTAGGGCAACAGGGCCTCAAGTGCCCGCAGTGCGCCCCCCATTCGGTCTTGCTTTGAAAATATTGCAGCTATCAATGCATAGCCCTTGACGCTCATCCGAGCAATATTCTTTTCCACGCCAAAGTCCGCTATTGCTTGCGCCGTTCGGGTCGCTTTCTCGTAGTCACTGCGCTGATAGAATAGATTTGCCTCAACCCACATACGCAATTCTAATTCTCGCCAACTATGGCTTTTAAGCGTCCACTCTTGTTGTTTGGGTTCATAAATAATAGCAGCATATTCCCGCTCAGCTTCTTCCAATCGATTGCCAGCTAGATATTGCTGCGTTTTCACCAGTCTAATCGCATCCCGCAAACGGCGCAGGCCTGTCTCATCAGCAAATATAAGTCCATCTTCGAGAAAATCTTCCATGCGGTCGGTCGCATTCAACTGACGAAAATAGTCAGAAACGGAAACATAGGCGGCAATATAGATGTCAAGCCACGCCTCTGCGCTGTGCAAACTCCGCACGATATTGTTCAAACGACTATTTAGTCCGTGCCGTTGGCACCGTTCAACTGCAAGTTCAAATGACAATACATCACCGACTAGTTTCAGCCCTTGATCAGAAGGAAATTTCTTTCTTGCCAGCTTTCGAGCGCGTTCATAGTTCTTGTGGGCCAGTTCAGAGTTCCCGGTAGCCATTTCAATGGCGCCTACATGAAAATCTACATACAAGGGGCCATACAAAGAAGAAGCACTGCGTAAGTGATCAATGGTTTGCTGGACCAATGCGCGCGCTGCCTCGAAGTTTGCTTTTTGACTATTTGCTACTAACAACAGGTTTTTGTTGTGCCCGAGAATTGCATCTTCCTCGTCCTGGCTGATTGATTGAGGCAAGAGAGAGTTTATTAGATCAAGGTCCAAATTATGGCACCCATAAACCATCATCATGATCTGAACAAAGTCATGGTCAATCTGCGCAGCGCCGGTTTCGTCGCTGGACGGCCCTGTAAGAAACCCATCTGTTTCCCTGGTTAGTTTAACCAAAAGCTTTGAAGCTTCGTTTATCTTGGCTTGTTTAATCAATACAATACATTTAGCCAAACCAAGTCTAGGGTACCTTAACTCCACGTTATCCTTAAAAAGTGACACAGCCTCATTAAGCCGCAACATTCCCTCACGCAGCCAAATGCGCAACCCTCCAAAACTTTCAAATATCTCTGCGAATTGTTGCTCGTCTCCGCATGCCATTGCATGCTTGAGAGCCTTAACCAAATGACCGTTCCTGGCCATAATGGCAGCAGCTCGTTTGTTACCTCTTTCAAATTCCTGAGCCGAATTCTCTCTTAAATTTTTTAGGCAAAAGTCTCTCAACAAGGCGTGCATCCTGAACGTATTTTGGCCTTCTGAGTTGTTAAAAATGAACCCGGTCAAAAACGGGTCCGTACTTAAACGTCGAACATCAATATGCTCTGTGGTTAATTCGAAAGCGATGTCGTCGTCGAACCATTCCAGAACACTGAGCGAACAGAGGATGCCCTGAATATTTTTGGGAAGATTACTGTATATATGTTTTTCGATATATTGATGCGCCAAAGTGGTTTGGTCACTAAAATCCGAAATGACATTCGCCAGATCTGCCCCTCCGGCCTTTTGCGCGCTGGATTTCAGCATTTGAAGTCCCGCACCCCAACCTTCTATTTTCTGATCTATCTCTTGTATCGACTGATCCGATAACTTTTGACCGAAAAACTCTCCATACTCATTTTTCGAAAACCTTAGTTGCTCAACTGAAACATGGAAGAGGGAGCCTGCAACATCCACCCTCGCTAGGTCGAGCCCCGGATTCTGCCTGCCCGCACAAATAATCCTTACATTGGACGGCAGCCGTTCAATAAGAAAATCTAAAAAACTGAATGTGCTAGGGTCCTGCAAGCGCTCTATATCATCTAGATAAATGCTTACCTGAGACTCTATTTCTTCAAGTTTAGAAAGAAACACCATCAATTGATGTTTCACATAGCCGTCATCCAGTCCAGCAGCCGCTGTATCTATTGGACTGTTGCCTGTCTTCCCATGTTGTAACAAAGCAAATTCAAGATAATTTATAATAGACTCGCAAGTATCTTCTTCATCAAGAAAAAGCCATATCGCCAACGAATCGTTTGCGCTGCCTTCCCTAAACCAATGAGTCATCAACATGGTTTTGCCGTATCCCGGCGGGGCTTCGACAAAGGTGACAGGAGAGTCCAAAGATGCATAGCGCAAAGACTTCAGCGCTTTTTCGCGCACCAAAGGCACGCGGAAATTAGGCGGGCTAATTTTCGCCTTCAAATAGTATATGTTGTCTGCATTCTTATCCACAATTGGTAGATAACCATTTCAACAGGGGTCGGCGCCAGATTTAAATAAGAATTGTGGCGATGTTATTTAAACAAACGCACTTGATCTAGCGATGATTGTTCAATCCTTCCCACATTGTATATTATGACCTTATTGTCGTAGGCGGCGGTGTTGCTGGCCTTTTGTTCGCCAAACGCGTGGCAGAAAAGTGCCAAGCCTCCAAATCACGTATGTCCATGCTGATTTTGGAAGTTGGCGTTGACTTGGGCCGCGATCCTTCGACCAAAAAAGCTTTTGTGGATCGCTTTCATGCAGCCCGCATAAAAACGCCCAACAGCCCCTACCTAGACAATCAAAATGCGCCTGTAGAGCCAGACATACCTAATCCCCAAAAGGCCTATCATATCCAAAAAGGGCCAGACCATTTCGGAAGCAATACGACCCGCGCGCTAGGCGGCACGACGCTGCATTGGATGAGACTAACACCGCGCATGTTGCCTGAAGGCTTTAACATGCAGTCAAATTTCGGCGTCGGCGTGGATTGGCCCATAGATTATGAAGACCTTCGCCCCTACTATCATCAGGCGGAACAGGAGCTAGGCGTAGCTGGAAATGCGGCTGAGCAAAACGCCTCTTATCCTCAAGTAGGCGGAGCATCCCTCTTCAAACTTGATCAGGAAGACAGCGAAGAATTTCCAATGGAGGGCATTCAGCCCAGCCTTCACGATAGGATACTGGAACAGCGCACAGGCAAGGACATTAAATTTAGCCATAATGGCCGTGAGTATCACACGCACTTTAGCCCAATTCAGCAAGCCCGAAACTCCACCTCCAGACCAGCAGTGGCGGCAAATGGAAAACCATACGACGTAAAGGCGGGCCATTTGATATGCGCGCTGGCATGGGTCAACGCTGCGAAGGAAACACCAGCTGCATCCCTATTTGCCCGGTCAACGCCAAATACAGCGCGGGGTCACAGCAAGCACGTTATTAGAGCAGGCCTCCAGCGTCTTTGGACCTAGGCGCCATCCCACGCCTGCCCGTTTGCTCGAAGTCCAGTGCGTGAACAATCCAGAGATGAAACAAGCATTGGAAGCAAAAGCAACAGACGAAGAACGTGCAAAAGGCAGAATAAACTCAGCAATGCGAAAAAGAATTGCCGCTCGCGAATTCGTAGCGTCATGTGTCCAAGAGTTTGGACATATTCCAGCGCATAAATTCGGCATGTCGGATGACAACAAAGACAATGTCTACAGCGTCATTCAGGCCATGGCAGATTCAAAAGAATCATTCCCCCATATGCGCTTCTACGTCATCAACACCCATCATGGCGATTTCGTGAAGATGGAAATCGAATACCTGAAACCTAAAGGACAAGATATTGGATAGATTTTCGCAGTTTACAGCCAAAGTCGCCCTATGGAATCTCGCAGGATTCCATACAATATCAGAAGAGAAAATGAAGCTTCAGGCCCTTGGTCTGAAGATCCTCGACGCAGAGCTGGTGGCTTTGATTGAAGTACGGCCCATGTCGTATATCGAGCGCTTAGTCGATGAACTAAATAAAGACGGGGAGATCTATGATTTCGCCATCAAACAGCAAAATGAAGATTTGAATATCGGCTTCATTTTCAAGATAGGCGTTAAAGTAGATAACCTTGAGTTTATCGAAGCGTCGGACCTTGGCGAGCAAAGTTTCCGCCAAGCTTTGATGGCGGACGTGAAAATTGGCGCGCTTGATTTCAAGGTAATCGCTGTACATCTGAAGTCTGGCCGAGACATCAGGTTCCAAAACCTGCGCGACGAACAATATAAGGTCATTGGAAACAAGATCGCGGAACTGAGAGACGCCAGCCGCGAAGACATCATCCTACTGGGTGACTTCAATATGATACCAGGGCAGGATGTGTCGAATTTATATTATCTGGGCGGCCCGGACACCATGGATTTCGTTTCCTGCTGGAACCTGCAGGGCCGATACTCCCATATTCTGGAAAAAGGCCGTGCAAATCTACTCGATGGTTTTGCCATATCCCGCACGTTCTTCACAGAATATATTCGTGGCTCCCTGAGGCTGTTCCCAACAGATGGGACGAGAGGCCTTCCGCGATGACGTCTCTGACCACCTGCCGTTCGTAGCCAGTTTCCGGATCATATCACGAGATTAGGACCATCTGGGCGCGCATTGTTTCAAGCGTTTGCGGAACAACTCAAGCCAAAACCGAAACTTTTGCGTAAAGCCAAAATCCGTTTTTCCGAGTCAAATAATGTGGTGAGCTTCACAACGATTGCGGGAGATACATATAATATGATGCAGCCACACCTCGGATATCTCGGTGGTGACCTCGTCGATTTTTCTGCCTCTATCTCTCTTGTTAGAAATTTTGAGGAAAATTGGACTGAGCTCCACCAAAAATATTTCAACGCGCTTGATAAACTCGGTGATAATTACAAAGGTTCTAAAGATGAAGCGCACTTTAATCTCGAATATGGCCAACTCGTCGACAATATTGATAAGACAGTTGTCGCAGTCGAATCGTGTATAAAAATATTGCAAAAGCATGGCGCTGCTGCTGACAACAGATGACGGGAACGGGAAATGAGAGATAGGTTGAAGTTTGTCGCAATTGTCGCTGCAACCGTGATTGCCATTGCCGTCGTGATGCTTGGTGCAATTTTGTTTGCGGGTAACCGAGAGGCATACTGGCAATGGAGACTTGAAAACAATGTCGCTATGATCATCGTCTCCATTTTTACGCTTTTCATTGTTTGGCTCATTGTCAAAGAAATTCGAAACAAGCGTGACAACTAAGGACCCACAACCTAGGCAACAAACCTGGTGTGCTCTTGGTGTATATTGCTTGAATCATAAAAATAAAATTGTTTAATAACAATTACTTACCGAAGTAGCGTTTTCTATTATTTGTAAATAATTCAATGATTTTAATGGGTTACAAGTAGGTGGTGCCCCCGGTCGGCACCCAAATCCTTATATATACCAATAACTTAACAGGCGCCTGGTGTAACTATGGTGTAATTTTTTTCTTCTGAAAATAGAGATTTATCGTTACATTTCATTACCTTATCCATAAAATATGAAATTTGTGCACCAGGTCAATTTCACCATTTCCTGCACCATTATAATAATGAAAATGAGAGTGTGACAATAGACTTAGATTGTTCGATTCCTCCGCACGGCACCAAACCAACCGCTGACAACTGAAGTAAAAAATCCGCATATTGCTCACTGTTGTAAATGAGATTGAGGATAATTGACAATTTGAAACGAACGTCCCAAGCTAATGCAGGCAAAGGCTTTTAATGGATAGGGGGCAGAGTTGTTTGTTGAGTTTTTCAAAAAAACACAAAACGCCGATTTGGCTGCAAGCGACACTGACTATTGTAGTCATTGCATCTTCAACTTCATTAATTTTTACGGCAATAAGTGCAGAAGAAAACCTAAGAACACTAAAGCAGCTAATTTATTCAAGTGGCCCTGAAATATGGGCGGGGCCACCTACGCCCACGGAAGACGAAAAGCTATCCGAGGTCTTGGGAGAGTTTAGGAAGATAGCCGTAACATATTCACAAATGAATACTGAGGAAAAACTAGTTGCCGATATAGAGCTTTCTAGTTTGTTAGAGAAGTTAAAATCGGTCGATGCTAGTTTATTATCTCGTCGAACGACCGAAATGGACCTCCGGAGCCAAGAGAGAATTGAAAGCATTCTAGAGTTGCAAAACCGTGTCTTTTTGAAGAGCGTAAAAACCTCGCCTAGTTTTCTGAGTAAACCAATTGTCGGGGCACTGGGACTAATTTTGGCATTCCTGGTTTGGATTGGAAACACCTATTTTGCCTGGCGTAAAGATATCCGAGAAACCGAAAAACATTCCAGAGAAATGGCACGTTCATTGGATGATGATGTCCAATAGTAGGCACTGAAACGCTCGGTTAGAGGGCGCTCGGCATTTCAAGTTGAGTGGCACTTTCAATGATAACTAAGGGTCAACTACTGTGCCAAAGCCTTGGTGTAAACTTGGTGTAACTTCAAAAAACCCTAAAAATAAATCATTTTAAAACAATGACTTACGAAAATGTCATTTTCAATTAATTATAAAAAAGTCAATGATTTCAATTAGTTATGGGTAAGTGGTGCCCCCGGTCGGAATCGAACCGACACTCCCTAAAGGGAACGGGATTTTGAATCCCGCGCGTCTACCAGTTCCGCCACAGGGGCCCGTATCGGAGAGAGGGTAGTACGGCGGCGCATCATAGTCAGCTTTATCGCTGCGTCAAGCGCACAATCACAAGCTTGTAATCCGCTTGCTATTAATCCACAGTTTGCCAAATATGAAACCATAGTTTGTTTGTGTTCAGCCCCGCTGGTTGCTATGCAATGACCCGAGTAAACAAGGATTTCCGCGCGTGCTGAGACCACTTTACGATTGGACACTGAAAAAAGCCCAAAGCCCGGCGGGCGAAAAGTGGTTGGCGGGCATAGCCTTTGCCGAATCAAGCTTTTTCCCGCTGCCCATTGACTTGATGCTGATCCCGATGATTCTTGCCAATCGCCTAAAGGCATGGCGACTGGCCACCATTTGCTTGATTGCCTCCGTGCTTGGCGGCATTGCGGGCTATGCTATCGGTGCGTTTTTCTATGAGGTTATCGGCAAACCCATCATCGAATTTTATGGCTACCAACAACAGTTTATCACCCTGCAGGATACATTCGCCGAATGGGGCGTGCTGTTCGTTCTGGTGGCAGGTTTCACCCCCATTCCGTTCAAACTGGTTACCATCACGGCTGGCGCTGTTTCCATGAACCCGGTGCTGTTTGCCCTAACCTCGGTGCCTGCGCGCGGCGCGCGGTTTTATCTGGTGGCGGGTCTGTTGTGGAAGTTCGGCGATCCGATTAAAGACTTTATCGAAAAACGACTGGGTCTGGTAACCACTGCCATGATGATTTTGGGCATCGGCGGGTTTGTCGTGATCAAATATATATAAGGCGCATACTATGAGTTCACCTTTATTATCCCTTCCGCAGCGCGACCCGGTGTTATTTGCCGGTATCGCCGCAACTGTTATACTTGCCAGCGCATTCGGCTTTCAACTGGCAGGCTATCACCCCTGCGAAATGTGCTGGTGGCAACGTTATCCCTATATGGCGATCATGGCGGTTGCCTTGATTGCAAAAGCAGTGCCCGCAATCCCGCGCAAGCCTGTGTTGCTGCTGCTCGCTATATTATTTGTGCTTGACGCTGGCCTTGCCGGTTTTCATGTGGGCGTAGAACAACGCTGGTGGGAAGGTGTCACCACTTGTTCAGGCATGGTGAATGTAACCGACAATGTTAACGCAGCGCTTGCAGCTATTATGGATGCGCCGCTCATACGGTGCGACGAAATAGCATGGTCCTTGTTTGGCATCTCGATGGCGGGTTATAACTTCATATTGGCGCTGGCTTTGGCTGTATTTTGCCTGCGCCGGTTTAAAAACAGCTAATTCAAACGAACTTACAGGCGTAAACATGCCCGAAGCCAAAACCAAATTAAGCGATCAGCCCCTACCCGGTGACCGGTCGCGCGAGCAAGAAACTGACCGAATGATGCGTGTGGACCATGCGGGCGAGTTTGGCGCCGTTCGCATTTATGCGGGCCAGCGCGCGGTTTTAGGTGAAAACCACCCCAAAGCAGGCCTGTTTCGTCATATGCACGAACAGGAAAAAGTGCATTTGGCCAAGTTCGATGAAATTATCAACCAACGCGGTGTGCGCCCCACCATTATGGCCCCCTTGTGGGACGTTGCCGGTTTTGCCCTCGGCGCCACCACTGCCCTGATGGGCGAGAAGGCTGCCATGGCCTGCACGCAGGCTGTGGAAGAGGTGATCGACGAGCATTATGAAAGCCAGCGCGTGAAGCTCAAAGGGCAGGACCCAGAGCTTGAAGAAGTGATCGAAACCTTTCAGGCTGAAGAAGTAGAGCACAAGAAAATCGCCGAAGCACACGGCGCCGAAGAGGCGGTTGGTTACCCTGTATTATCCGCCACTATCAAGGCAGGCTGCCGCGCTGCCATCTGGCTTTCCAAACGAGTTTAACGAACTGCAAAAACACTGGTTTCATGTTAGCGGCTGTTGAAACCTGCTTCCCAATCTTTCGCTTTAAACACTTTGACCGGTTTCGCTTTGGCGTCGGTGTAATTGGCGGGCGGGGTTTCCGGCGCACTTGCGTGCTTCCAGCGACCATCAGCTGATATGTGCAATACCTCAGTTTCGGGATCTGCAGTGCCGATGGTGCGGTCTTTCATTTTGTCCCACACCATCACTTTATACATTAGGCTTGAGGAATCCCTAAGCTCGCCGAACCAGTTGGGGTTGATACGCAGCTCCACATAGGTTCCGTCAAACTTGAGGCCGCGCTCGTAACCGCTGTTGATCATCCACAACAGGGCACGGTCCGACAGGCCGCTGTCAGCGTACCCGCCGCCCACATTTGAATGCACACCCGGAAACCACGCCTGCAGCAGGGTTTGGCCTTCCGCCAGATTATCGGGGCTCCACAGGGTCGGTTTAAACGGCCCACGGCGCTCATTAATGGCAACCGCATGATAGGCATGGCTCACATGGGTGCCCAGCGTTACATCGTGAAACCCACTGCGCTTTCTGGTCCACCATCCAACCGGACCGGTGGTTGGCACGCCCAGGGCCCCAACAGTGTCCCATACGCCGATAAAATGAACTTTCCCGGGTCTAGGTTGATACGCCGCTTTGAAAATATCGGCCAGCGCCGTGCGTTCAGCTTTATCCTTGGTACGGTAAGCGGTTTTTGCGTCTGCAATCAGTTTGTCCTGAGCCTCCTGCCCTTCCGGCAGCGCGGGTATGCCGCACACACCAACAAGGCCCGCAAGACTGCGTGCTGTGAAAGCACCGCGACTGAAGCCAAACATATATATCCGGTCGCCGTCCTGATATGTTTCCACCAGCCACCGGTATGCTTGCAGGATGTTTTTCATGATGCCCTGTCCAGTCATGCCACCAATGAATTTGTCAAGTGCGCCGCCAGTGCCAACGCCGGTATCATAGTAAACCACCTGCTCCAGCTCAGGAGAAACTCTGCCCTGCTTGATTGCCCGGGCCATTTTGACCACATTGCTCGGCACCTGGCGACCGCGATCTTTTTGGTCAGGTGTATTCCAGGTTCCGTCCAGACAAATGATCAAATTACGCATAGTTTTTTCCCCTGTTGTCCCAGTTCGAACCCAGCTACTCCGCCGCGGCTACGGCATGCCGGGTTTTGGCCAAATAGCGTTCAATGCGATTTTCAACATTGGCCTTGATATCCATGTAAAAAAGCTGCCAATCGTAAGAGTGGTAAAGCTGCCGCTCATCAATACCGCCAGCAAACACGTTGTCATTTTGGCTTTCGATATAAAGCGTGCCGCCAGCATCGCACTGCGCCCAGGTAAGGCCGGGCAAATGCGCGGCAAGCGCGTCATAAGAAACGCCGTTGTTACGATTAAGAAGCAGATCAAGCGGCCTGAAAGTTGTCGCAAGCGGCATCGCGCCTTGGTGATCATTTTTCTCGGCGCGTTCTGTATTGGGCCGCCAACTGATCGGATTTACACACAGCGTTTTATCGCCTGATGTCCATTCCCAACCGGTTTTGTACCAGTGGGTGATGGTGCCCGAAACATCGCGGCCCGGGCCTGCATCACCGAAAGTATCATAGGTAACAAAACAACCAGTCGCGTCCTCTGTCTCGCACAGGCCAATTGATTTAGGGCCACGCTCCAGCTTGTCGGCTGAAAACCAGAACCCGATTGGATAGGCGGCCACCATCTTTTCCTCAAGCGGAGTACCATCAACCCGCATTTCCATCAGGCGAAACACATGCAGCGACCCTTGGCTATGTCCCGCCAAAATAAAGGGGCGCGCCGGATCGCGGTTGGCTAGAAACACATCAAACGCGGCTTCAACGTCCCTGTAAGCAAGCTCCAGTGCTTTAAAGCTGTTTTCTTTCGCCAACTTTACCTCGTCAGTTGGCTTGGTGAAAACGGCTATATGGGCCTCGCGGTAACGCGGTGCATAAAAACGGCAGCAATCATTGAAGATGGTACCGTGCCCCGCCAGAACCGTTTCCAGCGTTTGCGCCGCATTTTCAGCCAAATCCATCGACGAGTTCCACTCGCCGGGACCAAAATAGGTGGTGGGGTGAACATAAAACACATCAATAGCGGCAGCTTCAGGTGTTGCAGACACACCGGTCAGTGTCAGATCTGCCGTGTCGGCAATGCCCGGGTGAGACGCCCATGACGCAAGATCATTATAATCAGGTCGGTCAGGCAAACCTGCCGTTTCAAATTGGTCTGGCGGTCCGAGACGTGCCGAGATCAACTGGTCCCGAAACAATACGACCGCGATGATCAGGACCAATAGTACACCAACAACTTTGGCGCTTGTTTTCAAAAATTTCTTCAAAATTTGCTCTCCGCCCACCCCAAATCATCAGCCTGAATAGCAAATATGGCACAGGCATGCATCAAATGAATTCAGGGCAGAACAGCGGGCAAAAAATCAGCGAAGAATAACTGACCCATTCGGTGTTTTAATCGTCAGCCAAATGTTTGGTTTTCCGGCGGGTTGGAGCACTATCGGTAGCTTGTTGGCCTCAACCAGATCTCTCAATTTAACCGAATCCGGATGAGCGATAGTCAACTGAATGATTGCAGCCCCTTTTGCTGACGTAGCTGCAGGGTGCGGCTCGCTCAGCCAATTGATAACAAACTGAAACTTGTCCGGTCCAAAATTCAAATCCGCGAGCGAAGCGTTTTGCCATGCGAGCATACTGCCATCTGGCTTTTTGCGCCCCCCCTCCCTTCGCTCGCCTAGGTTAAGTGCCTGAAGTTCCTGCGGCGGCGCGTTAAGGTCTGCAGAAAAGGCAAACCCGGCCACATGTTCCCGCATGTAAGATTTGGCGCTGTCTCCCAAATCAGCAATATCTGCCCCTTGTTTTGGGCCTACAAGTTCCAGATAGGTACATGGCCCCAAAGACACCAGGTAATTGGCGGTGACCCCGTTGGTATGCTCACCGCCGTAAACGGGGGTAATCCCGGTGAGCTTGGTAAACCGCTCAACATAATCTTCCAGATCGGGCACCGCCCAAATAACATGATCAAGCGATACACCGTTGGCACCGCATGCATTTGTCTGTGCTTTGGCCGAGCCTGCGCCTGCAATCACAATAACAAATAAAAATAGCAATAATTTAGGTTTCAAGTTCTGCATCCCAGTATAAATAATCGCGCCAACTATCGTGCAAATAATTAGGCGGAAACAAACGCCCGTTGGCGTTCAACTCGTGTGTAGTGGGCCGGTAGGGTGCGCGCCGCGGGTGCATATGCGATTGCTTGGGGGTGCGCCCACCTTTCTTTAAATTGCACGGCGAACACGCAGCCGTAATATTAGTCCAGCTTGTCCTGCCGCCCTGGCTGCGAGGAATGACATGATCAAACGTCAATTCGTCTGGCGACCCGCAATATTGGCAGGTAAACTGATCTCGCAGGAATAGGTTGAACCGTGTAAACGCGGGATATTCAGGCTGGCGAATATATTTTTTAAGCGCAATAACGCTTGGCAAACTAACCTCAATAGACGGTGAATGTACCACTGTGTCATATTCAGAAACAATGTCCACCCGGTCAAGAAATACGGCTTTCAACGCCGTTTGCCAATTCCAAATGCTTAACGGATAATAGCTCAAAGGACGGTAGTCAGCGTTTAAAACCAACGCTGGGCAGGTTTCTGGTTTTGGCTGCCTGCTTGGCAGTCTGGGCGCAAATGCGACACCCATAATCGTCTCCCCCGATCAAGTGGCCATAACCATTGGCCAAACCATTCGAAAAGTGAGCCGACACATACACTCGGCACAGTTGACTTTGCTATACCAAAGCCCCTTCCGACATGTTCCAAAATCAAGATACAGTGTTACGAGAGTATGACAAGTCATTATATTGTGGTATCAAATCGCCGAAATGCTTCCAGAAGTAACCAAAATCTGGCGCGGAACTAACCCTGGTGATACTCAACTCACATGCCTAAAGATGTTAAAAAAACCAAAAAATTTGTAACCCGGTTTGCACCCAGTCCAACGGGGCTTTTGCACAAAGGGCACGCCTATTCCGCGCTGTTGGCCTACCAGTATGCACGAGCCAATGACGGCGAGTTTATATTGCGGATTGAAGACATCGACCAAGGCAGATGCCGGCCGGAGTTCTTGGATGCAATATTTGAAGATCTGGCCTGGCTTGGGCTGACCTGGAGTACGCCTGTTAGAATACAATCCGGGCATTTCACTGATTATCAGAAAGCACTTCAAACCCTTAAAGATAGGGACATAGCCTATCCGTGTTTTTGTACCCGCAAAGATATACAGAAGGAAATCAGCCGCGCACCGTCCGCGCCGCACGGCCCGGACGGCGCGATCTACCCGGGTACCTGCCGTACCATCAATAAGGCACAAGCAACTGCCCGAATTGAAGCCGGTGATACCCACGCCTGGCGGTTGAATCTGGCGGCGGCACTCGCCGTCACCGGAAAAGATTTGGTATGGCACGACGAAATTCGCGGTGAAATTGCCGCGGCTCCCGATTTGCTTGGTGACGTAATATTGGCGCGCAAGGACACGCCGACCAGCTATCATTTATCCGTTGTATGCGACGACGCCTTGCAAGGTGTTACCCATATTATCCGAGGCGAAGACTTGTTTCACGCCACCCATATTCATGTGGTTTTGCAAAAACTGCTGGGCTTGCCAACACCGATCTACCATCACCATAAATTGCTAACTGACAGCGAGGGCAAGCGTTACGCCAAGCGCGACAAAGCACAAACGCTCGCGCAAACCCGAGCAGATGGCGTGGAGGCAGAAGCCTTGATCAGATCTATAGTCGAAGGCGCAGGTAATTAGATTTCCGTTATTTTCCGGACAAATCAATATCTGGCAGTGCTGGTGCAGCGGGCCAATTCAAGTCAGAGCGTTCATCGAAAAAGAAGTTGTTACCAGTCCAATCAAAGTCGATATCACCCACAATAACATTGCCGCGCAAAACAGGCGCAGGCATCTTTTCGTGAATATTCATAAACTTTGAACCGCCCTCCCGGTCAGTGATAATCACATTTTTTTCCAGCCGAATGGCGTTGAGAGCATAGTCTTGCTTTTCCATGCCGTAAGCCAATATGTACCAATTAGCCGTGTTCGCGCCCTCAACCAGCAAGCTGTTTCGAATAACCGCGTTGCCTCCATTAGGAATATCAATCAGATAGCTGTCATCACCTTCAAGCGATGCGACGACACAATTTTCAATGAGCGTATGCTCTGCCCTCGATTTAATGCCATGACCTTCAGATTTTGAGTTCAAAATCCGACTGCGGCGCACAATCAATTGTTTGGAGACCCCAATATACATGCCGTGAGAGCGGCCAATTTTGCCGTTACCCTCGAAAATACTATCCTCTATGAGGATCTTGTTGGACCTGTTCCACGTCAGAATGCCATTTTCGTTGTTCGAAAAATTTACATTTCTGAGGATCAAATTCCCACTTTCGTGCCGGATACAGGCGCCGTTTTGGCTTCCAACCTTCATGTTGATGCATTTAACACCCTCCATCGTGATATTATCAGACTGGATAACGAAGGCTGCCTTGCCACCAACCGTCACGCCGTCAAATACTACGCCTGGGCTGCCACTTATCAAAACACCGTCGCGGCCCTTCTTGAGAGTGCCACCTTCTTTGTAGATACCAGGTTCAAGGCGAACAATGCCACCAGGCTTAACTGCATCAAAAGCCCTTTGTAGCGTTGGCATCAACACACCGTCCGCATATATCGCGCCGCTTTGAGCGCTGGCGCTCGCTGCGCCAAAGGCAAAAATGAACAGAGTAAATAAGAAACGCATTTTATCTCCTGACCTGCCCATGACAGTATCAAATTGTTCCAAACTTCGCTCAGGCACCACTCAGCGTGAAAAGGCCCTCGCGGTTGAGACACGGTGTCGCGGGGCACCGCCAAACCAGCTTTTGCGTTGCCCAAGCTTAATGTCACAGTATAGTGCACTATAGTAAGGCCATATCATGTTTCAAGTGAGTCAAAAATGAAAGCTTTGTTCATCCTGGCGCTAATATTTGCGCTTGCCACACTCGGTGTCATGTTCACCGGTGCCATCACCATGGCAAAAGGCGGCGATTTTAACCGTAAATACGGCAACAAGCTAATGCAGGCGCGTGTTGCTCTGCAGGCCATTACACTGCTGCTGCTTGTTCTCGCCGCAGCAACAGCATAGCGGGTGCGCCCATGGTTAAACTGACAAAAATTTACACACGCGGCGGCGACGGGGGTAAAACCTCGCTTTCCGACGGTCAGCGGCTGTTTAAAGACAGCGCCCGAGTCGCGGCCTACGGCACAGTAGACGAAGCCAATTCCGCCATCGGCATTGCTCGCCTAACAACCGAAGGTGCCGCGGACAGCATGCTGAGCCGCATACAGAACGACCTGTTTGATGTGGGTGCAGATTTGGCCACGCCGGGCGATGACTTTACGCCTAGCGAAATGGTGCTCCGCACCACCGAGGAGCAGGTTGCGCGCCTGGAGGAGGAAATTGACGAGGTCAATGCATCACTGGGCGCGCTTACCAGTTTTATCCTGCCGGGTGGGTCTACGGCCAGCGCCTATCTGCATCTTGCCAGAACCATTGTTCGACGGACCGAGCGCGACGCCATAACCGCATCTAAAGACGAACCAATCAATCCAATCGCAATAAAATATTTGAACCGGCTCTCGGACCACCTATTTGTTCTAGCTAGGCACCTGAATAATGATGGTGCCGACGATATATTGTGGGTGCCGGGCGCGAATCGTTGATTTATGCCCAAGGACAGACGTGCGTTTTTAATCTGATGAGCAAAAATCAGCGTAAGAATACACGAAGCAACGGTCTGGATTGACAGTCGCATATCGATACGATAACGCTGTCTACCCTACTAATTCCAAGGGCTCACGCGCACTAGCCATTCGCTGGCGCGAGGGTCTAAATTGCCAGGTTTTTGATGCGCTTTCGCCTCAAAAATAAATCAGGAGAATGAAACCCATGAAAATCATGGTGCCTGTAAAAAGGGTTGTTGATTATAACGTGAAAGTTCGCGTGAAGTCTGACAACACCGGCGTTGAGCTTGCCAACGTCAAAATGTCAATGAATCCTTTCGATGAAATTGCGGTTGAAGAGGCACTTCGTCTCAAGGAAGCCGGCAGTGCGGAAGAAATTGTCGTTGTGTCTATCGGTCCAAAAGCCGCTACAGAGACCATCCGCACCGGCCTTGCCATGGGTGCAGACCGCGGTATTCTGGTCGAGCATGACGGCGATGCAGAGCCTCTGGCCATTGCCAAAATCCTCAAGGGCATTATCGCCGAGGAAAACCCCGATATTGTAATGCTCGGCAAGCAGGCCATCGACGGCGACAATAGCCAAACCGGCCAGATGTTGGCGCAGCTTATGGGTTGGCCGCAAGGCACCTTTGCTTCTGAAGTGGTATTGGCAGACGGCGGCGTGAATGTCACCCGCGAGGTTGACGGCGGCCTTGAGACCGTGAAGCTCAACCTGCCCGCCATCGTCACCACTGACTTGCGCCTCAACGAGCCGCGCTATGCCAGCCTGCCCAACATCATGAAGGCGAAGCGCAAGCCTATCGATGAAAAAACACCGGCAGACTTCGGCGTTGATATGGCCCCGCGCCTTACAACGCTGAAAGTGGAAGAGCCCCCTAAACGCGAAGCCGGCATTATTGTCGATAGCGTGGAAGAGCTGATCAGCAACCTTAAAGAAAAGGGAGTGATCTAATGACTGCTCTTGTGATTGTAGAACACGATAATGTGTCAGTGAAAGATGCCACGCTTGCAACTGTAACGGCTGCCAAAGCGTTCGGCGATGTTCATGCGCTTGTGGCTGGTTCGGGATGCGGCGACGCTGCCGCTGCTGCCGCCAACATCGACGGCGTTTCCAAAGTGTTGGTCGCAGACGATGCGGTTTATTCTCACCCGCTGGCTGAAGAATTGGCCGCTGTTGTGCTTTCCGTGGCTGATGGCTATGACGCTATCCTCGCGCCTGCTACAACTACTGGCAAAAACTTTTTGCCCCGTGTTGCGGCCGCCCTTGATGTCGCTCAGATTTCCGACATCATCGAAGTTGTCAGCACTGACACTTTCAAGCGCCCCATTTATGCGGGTAACGCCATTGCGACCGTGCAGTCGGCTGATGCGAAAAAGATCATCACGGTGCGCGCCACTGGGTTTGACAAAGCAGCGGCAGAAGGCGGCGCGGGCGTGGTTGAGGCCATTGGTGCCACGGCGTCTGCAGGCGTTTCATCCTTCGTCAGTGCAGAGCTGTCCAAATCTGATCGGCCAGAGCTTACTAGCGCTAAAATCATCATTTCCGGTGGTCGCGGTATGGGCTCAGGCGAGAACTTTGCGATCATTGAAAAAGTCGCTGACAAACTGGGCGCTGCTGTTGGTGCCTCTCGTGCGGCGGTTGATGCCGGGTTTGTGCCTAACGACTATCAGGTTGGTCAAACCGGTAAAATCGTGGCGCCAGAGCTGTATATCGCGGTCGGCATTTCCGGCGCGATCCAGCATTTGGCGGGCATGAAAGACAGCAAAATCATCGTTGCTATCAACAAGGATGAAGAAGCGCCGATTTTCCAGGTGGCGGACTACGGCCTTGTCGCAGACCTGTTTGATGCGGTGCCCGCACTGGAAGCCGCGCTGTAGCATTAGCGCCGCAAACTTTAACAAAGTGAAACGGCGCCTTCATCGGGCGCCTTTTCTTTATATACTGAACGATAAATTGGCCCCATAAATGGCGCATGCCTGAAGATAAGACGTGAGAGAAGAGACATGGTTGATACAGTAGGAATTATTGGCGCCGGACAGATGGGCAACGGCATTGCACACATCAGTGCTTTGGCGGGTATGAATGTTGTGCTGACCGACATGACCATGGAACAGGCTGAAAACGGCCTCTCGGTTATCAAAGGCAACATGGAACGCCAAGCGGGCAAGGGCAAAATCACTGCCGATGAAATGAATGCAGGCCTGAAGCGGATTACGCTCGGCGACACAAATGCCGCCCACGGCGACTGTGATCTGGTGATCGAGGCAGCGGTGGAAAATGAAGAGATCAAAAAAGCCATCTTCAGCGATCTGTGTAAGCACCTGAAGCCTTCAGCGCTGGTGGCCTCGAACACCTCTTCCATCTCCATCACGCGGCTTGCCGCCAGCACGGACCGGCCCGACAAATTCATGGGCGTTCATTTCATGAACCCGGTGCCGATTATGAAACTGGTGGAGCTGATCCCCGGTATCGCGACAGCGGACGAAACCTTTGACCTGTTCGCTGCCTTCACCGAAAAACTGGGCAAAACCACCGCAGTTTCAGAGGATTTCCCAGCCTTTATCGTTAACCGCATACTCATGCCCATGATTAATGAGGGCATCTATACGTTATATGAAGGTGTCGGCAGCGTTGAGGCCATCGACAATGCCATGATGCTGGGCGCAAACCACCCGATGGGGCCGCTGACACTGGCTGACTTCATCGGTTTGGATACGTGCCTGTCGATCATGCAGGTGCTCTATGACGGCCTTGCTGACAGCAAATATCGCCCCTGCCCACTGTTGGTTAAATATGTCGAAGCCGGATGGCTAGGCCGCAAAACCGGCCGCGGCTTTTACGACTATCACGGCGACCTGCCCGTGCCGACGCGGTAATTCCGCGGCATATCCCAAAATACACGAGCGGCAGTACCGGTACAGACACCCAGACGCTCAATCTCATCAACTTCCGTACGTTACACAATAAGCCTGTCAAATAAAGCGTAGAAACGATAAACTTAGAACGATATCTCTAAGTATATTTTTCTTTGCACGCTTTGGGGGCATTTATGCAAAACGATCCGGTCGTAAACGCACTGTTTGAACGACTTCTTCCAGATGATATTGAAGCGCTCGATACAATCATTCCTGACCTGGACCATCCGTATGCACGCGAATGGTCCAAACCAACTTGCAATACGGCCAGATGGCGCGCCCTGACACTTAGGTTTTGCACACACTTCATTGATGAAAGCCGCACACGCACACAACTTTGCAAAAAAATACCGCCCAAAGATATCCATATGATGCAAAGGGCGGACACTTGGTTTGTCGGAGACTTTTATTCATCAAACATGGTCGTTGAATCATTGGCGCAGGCAAAAATTAAGCTGACAGCCGGCAGCAACTACTTAGACTTTGGCTGTTCGTCGGGCTCTCTGGTAAGAGCACTAGCAGCTTATAGTCTTTCATCAAACTGGTACGGCGTAGATCCGGTAGGAGAATCCACTAGGTGGGCGTCAGAAAACCTGCCCCTTGGCACGTTCAGTCAATCGCCTCAAAATCCACCCCTAACTTTTGAAGACAATTTTTTTAATGGAATCACCGCGATTTCTATCTGGAGTCACTTCTCAGAAAAACCAGCGCTGAATTGGTTTGCAGAAATGGCGAGGTTGATCGTGCCAGGAGGCTGGTTGTTTTTCACTACTCACGGCCTTCAGACTCTTCGATGGGGCAAAGCCAAGACAAACCCTGAAACACACGAACGAATTCGGCGCGGCCTACGGCAAAACGGCTATCATTTCGAAAATGTTTTTGACGGTTCCAAGCACTACGGCCTTGAAACGCAAGACTGGGGGAATTCATACCTTTCTCCACAGTGGCTCATGAATAATCTTTCGGACAATTGGGATATGGTATTCTTTCAGGAAGGCCGCAACCAAGCCAACCAAGACTGTTATGTCCTGAAACGTCGATGGAATTGATTCACCCTACCCAGCCTTGCCCGAGCCACAATCTATTCTCGTTTGAGCCATTGCCAGCCAAATGATAGAAAAGCCTCTCATTGGTTTTTATGGAAGGCTAGAAATGGGCGATTTATATAGCATCATCGGCAACAAAAATTATTCCACCTGGTCGCTACGCGGCTGGCTTTCTGCCATGCACACCGGCTTGGTCGTTCAGGAAATCAACATTGAGCTATACACCCCTGGTTCCAAGGCAAAGCTGTTAAAATATTCGCCGACTGGTCAAGTGCCTGCGTTGGTGCACGGCGACATCACGGTATGGGACAGCCTTGCCATCATTGATTACTGCGCTCGCCTGGAACCTCGGCAATATTGGTGGCCTGAAGACAATGCGGCCTATGCCTTTGCCCGCTCAATGTCGGCTGAAATGCATAGCGGTTTCATGGCCCTGCGCACCCATGCCCCGATGAATATCCGGGCCAAATGGTCTGGCCTAACGCTGAGCGAAGATGTGGCGCGCGACGTTGCCCGTATTGATGCGCTTTGGAGCGAGGCGCGCGAGAAATTTGGTTCAAAGGAACAGAAAAACAGCGGTGATTTTCTATTCGGCGACTTCTCCGCAGCCGACATGATGTTCGCGCCGGTTGTCTACAGGTTTGAAACATACGGCATTTCGGTCAGCCCGACCGCTCGCGCCTATATGGATGCCATGCTGGATTATGACCTGATGCAGGCATGGACACACTTTGCCCTGAAGGAAACTGCCATCATCGCGGCGGGCGAAGTGCCGAAAGGCGCCACCCACTTGGGCTGAGTTAACGTCGGGCGTTAAAAGTGGACTTCTCAACACAAACAGTCAGGCTATTACTCGCCCTTTGGTGAAGTAGCCATTTCCGCGGCTCGAAAGACACGCAGGAAGTTGCCGCCCCATATCTTTTTGATATCGTCCCGGGAATATCCGCGTTCGACCAACGCCTTTGTGACATTCAGCGCTTCATTGGCTTCACTGAAGCCTTCAACGCCGCCGCCGTGATTAAAATCACTTCCGATGCCCACATGGTCGATCCCAACCCGGTCAACGACATAGTCAATATGATCCACTAGTCTTTCAACGCTGCCGGGGCCGATGACACCACGCATGGCCATCAAAAACTTCATTTTATCTGCCGGGTCGTCGATTTCCCAGTAAAGCTCGTAAGGGTAAGCATAGCCTTCCCCGGGCAGGCCTGCTTCAACGCGAACAGCTTTAATCGCATCGCGCAGAGCGGGATCAGACAGATCAACCAAATATGCCCCAAATGGAACCAGATGAACAACGCCGCCGTTGGCGGCGATAGCATCAATTTCTGCGTCTGACAGGTTTCGCGTAACGCTGGACAAAGCCCGCGCATTGGAATGGCTGGCGATAACCGGCGCATTTGAAAGCGCGGCAATTTCAAGCGTCGCCGCCTTGGAAGACTGCGACACGTCAATTACGCCGCCTAGCTGGTTTATCCGCCTGACCGCCTGCCGCCCTAGGTCAGACAAACCGCCGTGTTCTTCGGCGGCATCATAAACGCCCGATGCACCGTCATAAAGCGGTCGTGACGAGTCAGAAAAACCATTGTGTCCAATGTGGTTCAGGCCAAAGACACGAGCCCCATTGGCGTAAAATGCGTCCAATGCATCAACATTGCCTTCAAGGGCACGTGCATTCTGGAAACCAACAATGATCGCTATTTTACCGTTGCTTTGCGCTTCCATAATCTGCTGCGCTGATGTGGCCAGAACCAGAGTATCGGAATGATTCTTTATCAACGCATTTAACGCATCAAATTTTTGGTCGGCTAAAGCTCTTCCCGCAGCATTATCGGATACAGAACGCGTGGCACCGGGCGGAACCGCAACCGACATTACAACAGCGCCTACACCGCCAGCGATTAACTTATCTACGGCAACCTTCGACCGACCATCCGCTCCCAAATACTGGCCGGTCGCACCCTCAATAACAATGTCGGCATGCCCATCGAGAACTAGACTTGCCTGATGTATTTCCTCTGCAGAGACTTCAGTCTTCACGCCGTCACCATGCGGCGCTGGCGGTGTTTCAGAGGAACAGCCAAACAATAACAATGCGCCCAACCCAACGGCCATCAACGGGCGTTTTGTATGAACAGAATATGATTTTCTCATTTTTTCACCCCGAGCTTAATTCTTGCTGTGCCGCATGCGAAGGATTTCAACAATGCGGTCATAAATAATGCCTGTAAGCATCACGGTGTCATTGCCTGTTGTACTGACAAATTGGATAAGCACGGTATCAATATCTTTATGGTAATGCGCTCTGCTTGAGTATCCTAGCACCCACCCTGTGTGCTCATACTCGTAAAGTGATGCGTATATTTCTCGTTCTTTTTTAGTAAACAGAGAGCCATCATTTAAAGCTCTCAGAAAAATGCCTACGTCTTCTGCCGTCGCAATGTAGCCTTGATCAAGCGCTTTTAAATCAGCGTCATATCCGATATAATAACCGCTCATCAGATCATCGGCATCTATATCGTTTACCGACCGAAATGTTCGCTTCAGACCAAGCGGTGCTAATATCTCATCTTTGATATATTGCCAGTGATCATAACCAAGTGCTTCGGCCGTTATCATGCCCATCAGAAGATAGTTGGAGTTGGAATAGCTATAGTCAGCCCCCGGCTTAAAATCGGCAGGCAAGTCCAGAACAAGTGCCAAAACATCAAGCGAGTGCTCCCCCCAGGAAAAATCCTCGTGATCGGTGAAGTTGGGAATGCCACTTCGGTGCTGCACCATCATGCGCAGTGTAATTTGGTCGGCATATTCAATGCGCCCTGCCAGTGCCGGCAGATAATCTGCCAGTGTTCCGTCTAGCGACAAGCTGCCTCCCGCCACAAGTTTTGTTATCGCTGATGCATCATACAGTTTGCCAATACTGGCAATTTTGAAGAGCGCCTTCGGGTCCGCCGGGATTTGCTTGCCTCGATCGTGCCAGCCGCCAGCATAAAATTCGGCACCCTGCCCCTCTTTCTGGGCATAAACAATGATACCGTCCAGGCCCTGATCAACCGCCTCGTCAATCTGTTCCTGCACCGTGGTGGGGAGCGGTGATAAATAATAGAGCGCGAACTCCCACGGGGCGAATATATAGATACTGGTAACTGTTACTATCGCTGCGGCCACCCGCAATATAACTAATTTTTTGTTTTTCATGTTCGTCCGATGCTAACTGGCAGGCCAAGTCCTGCACCATCATTCCCAGCCATAGTTAAAACTAATGCTGATGCGGTCTTCTTCGGCCATATTCATTGGCACCTCGTGGCGCAGCCAACTTTCCCATAGCAACACATCGCCCACTTTGGGCCGCACATAAATGAAATTGCGCATTTCCTCGCGTGCGTCAGTGGTACGCGCGGGTGCTGCCATCATCATAGCGTGGCGTGGGTCTTCAAACTTGATCGCACTGGCGCCCTTCGGCACAGCGACATAAGTGGTGCCGCTGATCACACTATGCGGGTGAATGTGCGAGGTGTGAATGCCGCCCTCGGGCAGAATGTTAATCCACAGAGAATCCAGCTTAACTTTTTTGCCGTCCAGATCAAACTGAAGGTCTTTCGCAAATTCTGCCACATGCTTGTCCAGCAGTTTCACCAAGTCTTCAAAGGTGGGGAATCGCCATGCCAAGTCATCCAATGAGGCATAACTGGTATAGCCCGGAAAATCATTTTCCTCACACCATTTTTGTCCCGCCGCATCATCCTCGGCGACAGACAGGCACGCCGCTTCAAGCGCACCGGCATCAGGCGCAGTACCAAGCTCAGACAAGCCTGCGTGATACAGGCGAGTTACGAATAATGAGGCAATTTTGGGCATAAGTTGGGTGCACTTCGTCAGATGATTAGAGGCATAAACCGTCTTATAACACGCTTGCACCTCTCCCAAAAGGCCGCGTAAACTGGAAAAGCCAACAACTTTGGGAGGGGAAAATGGCAAAAATCATAAGAAAATGGCAACTTTGGATAGCATATGCGTTCTTTGCGGCAATCGCCGTGAGCCAGGCAGATAATGAGCCTCTGCTCGCCTCCAGCGGGCCCTATGCCGCCGGCAAATATCTCGTTTGGACGATCTATTTTGGCTTCCTCGGCTTTTCAATTTATTGCACCACACAGGAAAACTTCTTCAAAACTCTCGGCAAAATGACAAGCATGCACTGGGGCCGCCAAGTTGGCATCGATCTCTATATCGGCCTGCTTGTGCCGCTGTTTCTCATCTATCTGATCGAGGGCTCGCTGCTGGTGGTGGCGCTGTGGTTTATCCCCATATTCATCTTCGCCAATTTGGCCACCTTCCTTTATCTGGCGCTCAATTACGTCACCATCGTCGCCTATTTCACGGCACCGTAACTAGCCAGCCGCCACCGGTTTGTCGTGAAACACTTTACGCATCAGGGGCACGAAGCTTTCTAAGCTATCCACTTCAAAGTCAGGGTCGAAGGCAGGGGCGTCCCATTCGTCCACCAATTTTACTGCAAGGTCGTACCACGGCTCGCCCTCAAACTGTTTGCGCAGGTCCGTGGGCGCCCCCAAGTAATGGTAGTAATGTTCGCCCTGAAAGGCCTGATGGTTGCGGATCACATGATAGCAATCATCGCTGATATAAGGGCGCATCATCTCGGCGGCGATGGGCCCGTGGTTGGGCACATTAATGGCTTTGCCAATATCATGGCACAGGGCAATAACAATCTCTTCGTCTGATGCACCTGCCCGGCGCGCAAGCGTGCCGGTCATCAATGAATGCTGCAGTTGGTCGCAGGCAAAACCAAGGGTATATTGTTCCAGCGACTTGAGCATGCCGATGAAACGGTCAGCGGTGTTCTTAAACTCTTCCATGTGGGCAGCACCAATGATTTGCCAGTCTTCCAGCGTGCCGTCCTGCATTGCGGTGAATGTTGCTTGCTCGCTCATGATACGTCCTTCCTTATTACTACAAGTCAGTGTGTCATGTTTGGCAACATTTTCCAGAACAAACCAACGAAAGGTTCGCACATACGGACCAGAGTAAGATAGTTTTCTGGCAATCAGGCATATGTTCTGGCAGAGTTTAAGCCTCATAGGGGAGGCCAGAATGACCTTGGAACAAATCTATTTCATCGCCAGCATTGCCGCAGCCTTCGCTGTGGTCATATCCATCATTTTTCTGGCGCTTCAAATCAGGATGAACACCAAAGCCATTCGTGCTGAATCAGAATATGAAGCCGAAACACGCTGGGCAGACATCAACTTTAATTTAGGGTCCAGCAAGGAGTCGGCAGCCTTTGCTATGCGCCATGTGGATGCAAGCCTCGACCCTGCAAGCCTCGATCCTGTTGAGCTCGCGCAAGCCGGCCACTTTGTGCGCGCGATGCTCCAGAATTATCAGTCTTACTATTATCTCTATAGGAATGGCAGTTTGACCCAAGATGCATGGCAACACCATCTTGGCTGGGCAAGGCACTATATTAACCTTCCTATTGTTCAACTCTCCCTTGAAAGAGATCTAAGGGCCGGCCTTTTTCGACCGGAATTTCTAGCCGAGTTGCACCGCGAACCGGCGGAGGCGGTTGATCTATCGATCAAGGCCGCGAAAAACACGGAGGGCGCGCCATGACACTGGAAAACTTCGCTGACCTCGCAGAAATCATCGGTGTTATAGCCGTCGTTGCTTCGCTCGTATTTGTTGGTATTCAGGTTAAGCAAAACACCGCTCAAGCCAAACTCACCGAAAAGCAAATGCAACAAACAAACTCCCTCGCACGCGCCGAGCTTAGTCTCGCCGGATGGACATCACGTATTGCTTTGCAACGAGATATGTATGCCACGCAGGAAAGTGCAGACTTTATGGCACGTGTCTTTTCCTCAACCGAACCGTTCACACCGGGCGAGAAAATGCGCCTCAACATTAACATTTCCAGTTTGATCGCCACTTCGGAAGCTGCCGCATTTCTGCATGACCAAGGGCTGATGGACCAACAGTTATATGATCGTTCATTAGAGGCCGTGAAACTTTACTTCCAAAGCCCGCGCATCCGAAAATGGTGGCGCGACGTGGGCAGCGATTACTTTGTCACATCATTCGCTGAAAAACTGAACGAAGTTTGCGACCATGCGGAAGCGGCAGCCGCTCACCGAAAGGAGGGCGCGCAATGACTCTAGAAAATCTTGCATATCTCGCGGAAATCATCGGTGTTATTGCCATCGTTGCTTCGCTCGTGTTTGTTGGCATTCAAATTAAACAAAATACAACACAATCAAAAATAGCTGCGTCTGAAGCAGTCCACAGATCAACCATAGACATATACAGCTCGGTCAGTGTTCCAGAGGTAAACCGCGCATTCATAAAAGCTCAAAATGATATGGATTCCTTAACACAGGAAGAACGCGCCCTTGCAAGCCACATAGCCATGAAAATGCTAATCAATTTGCAAGATATATATTATAAAAGTAATGAAGATTCGCTCTTGGAAAGCCGCCGGCAATTTTGGGACGGCATCTCCGCGCTAGCGTTTACCGCACCTTTTGTAAAAACAATATTTATCGAACGCAGTTTTCTTTTCAGCGATGACTTTAAAGCCTATGCAAAAACCAAAATGAATGCGCAAGCTACTTTGCCCAAAAATGCCGCTTTTTGGCTTTTGGATCCAGCGCCCACGGAAGAAGACGCGCCGTGACCTTGGAGAGCCTCTCCTAACTCGGTGAAATCATCGGCGCCCTTGTGCCATCCTCATAATATTCATCGGCTAGCTCGACATGTTTGGCGTCAATTTCCAGAAAAAATACTTCTGGAAAACGTGCCTTCGGTCAAATCAAGCGCCCCCATTGAGGCATTATGCCTCGGTTTATTCTTATTATATTTGTTTTCGGGCAACTGCGGGCATGTCTTAAGTATGTTCGAAAAGATAGCTCTGTTTCAGATATAACTTATAACAAATTATTTCAGAATTTTCTTTGTTATGTTATATTAAATTAACGAATTTGAAGAAAGAGATAATCTGTGACCAACAATAAACTACAAACACAGACTCGAAATGACAGTGCGGCAACGTTGATGTCAGATATTGAGATAGTCGAGCGAATCTTTGATCATATTGATCATAAAACAACGGATATGGGTCAAACCTCTTGGCGCGAGCCTGTAGCAAACTATCAATCTACTAAACGCTTTGAAGCGGAGCTTGCGTTGCTGCGCAGCCGTTGGATTGTGTTTTGCCCTTCCGTAGCACTCCTGGAAAACGGGGCTTACATCGCACGAGAGGTAGCTGGGGTGCCGCTGGTTGTTGTCCGCGGCAATGATGGCAAGGCGCGAGCGTTCAAAAACGCTTGCCGCCACCGCGGCGTTCAGGTTGCAAGCGGCGAAGGATGTGCATCTGTTTTTGTCTGCCCATACCATGGCTGGGCTTATGGAAATGACGGCGTGCTCCGCGGGGTGCCGCACCAGAACGGCTTCCCGGGCCTCGACAAAGAAACGCGCGGCCTCATTCCTGTGAAATGCTCAGAAAAAAATGGATTAATTTTTGCCAGCCAAAACACTGAGGCCGAAACATACGAGAATGACACAAATTTGCCCGGGCTTATTCCTGATCAATACAGTTTAATCCAATCGTCACAGCTCAAAATTGACGCCAATTGGAAGCTGCATCTGGAGAGCGCGCTGGAAGGCTATCATATCCGCATAACCCACGCGCAAACCTTCTTCCCAGCGCAATATGACAATCTGACTGTGGTTGAGGCTTTTGGCCAGAATAGCCGGATCACCTTCCCCTACCAAACCATTGAGAGTTTGCGAAAAAAACCGAAAGAAAATTGGACAGTTAATGGGCGTTTGACCTTCGTTTACCACCTATTTCCCAATGTGATTGTCTCAACCTTTCCAGATTGCATGCAAGTGGTAATTATGGAGCCACTTGGTCCAAAACTAACACGCCAACACATGTTTCTATTGGCTGAGGATGGGGACGGACTTAAGGGTGTCCTTGAAGGGCAAGAGTTCGCCAAAGCAGGGGCTATTGAAGACCGTGACGTCGTACTTTCCGCACAGCGCGGACTAATGACCGGTGCCAATGAATATCTGGAGTTTGGATTGTTCGAAAGTGCAATTGGACGGTTTCATGATGCCTTGACGAAGGAATTAGGCACGGAACCAACATTGGCTTAAACGCTGCTCACAATGAGTCAACCGAGAACATATCCTGAAAAATAGAATGTTACTGCAATAATGCCTTTTGATTTAAACCACCGGCCATCCGCAAAGCGCTTAATTTTATCGGTGCTTAGCCAACCAAATATTCAGGAACTTCATATACGGCAACTGATTAAATGGGGGGATCTATTTGATCACCGTTCAGCAACAATCCGCGTCGAGGCCGGACGATTGACTAAACAATGCCTGCTTGAAACTACCAGCCGTGGTGTCTACAAAATTGGCACGGCGGGGGATGTGCTAAAGCAAACCGCTTCCGCATGGGATTCTATAGCCGATCAAGTGGGTGAATGGAACGGCGGTTGGCTTTGTATTCACACCGCTCACCTCGGCCGATCTGATAAATCAGCATTGCAGGCAAGGGAGCGCGCCTTTCGGCTTATGGGTTTCGAGCAATTGGTGACAGGTCTTTGGTGCCGCCCAGACAATTTGATTGCGGCCGCATCTGCAACCTTTGTTCGCTTGATCCAATTCGGATTAGAGCCTGACGCAATATTGGTGCGAATGGAAGCTGCAAACAATTGCAACACAATTGACCCACACGCCCTGTGGCCGCGGAAACCGCTAGAATCTAATTACCGCGGCATGATCGAATTGATGGAGGATAGCCGCGAACGCCTCGGCAACCTTGATATGGGCCAAGCCATGCGACAATCGTTTCTGGTTGGCGAACACGTTATTCGGCAAATAAATGCCGACCCGCTACTGCCCAGTGAAATGGTCGATACAGACTTGCGAAACAAAATGATTGCCGGAATGAAGCGCTACAGCGCCCATTGCCACCCTATTTGGGCACAGTTTCTTGATCAATCTGTTTCTCGGTGAATTTGCGCCAGACCAAACCCAGCGTGTGTTGCCCATGTGATTTCAACAACCCGTTAAAGGGTCAAGTGCAATCTGTTATTCAGACTGACCGTTGATCACCGGATAGCCCATATTCATCCAGCCAAAAATGCCTTCATACATGGTGGCCGTACGGGTAAAACCACGGCTTCGCAGGCGCCGCACCACATCGTCCGCGGCCGCGCGCGGGCAGGAACAATAGGCAACAATCTGCACATCTTTCGGCAGGTCACCCACAATGGCATCAAAGTCGCTATAGTAAGGCATCGGCACCGCCCCCTCGATATGTACCCGCTGCCACACAGACGTCACACGGGTATCCAAAAGCACCATGCGTTTCTTGTCCTGCATCGCCTGCAGCAGGTCCGCCGCCGAAACATAGCGCCCGTCCTGCAGGTCAAATTCAGGGTCATCGCCGTCCTTGTTGATCACATACTGGTCAGGTGTCGGCACTTCCCGAAGCGCCACGCGGGATTGCTCCCAGCCGCTGGCCCGGCTGCGCAGGAAGGCGGTCAGATTATCGATATCATCGGAAGAAAGCCTGTCTTTCCAGGGCTCCATGGGCGTGCCGTCCCGGCCCTCGCGGATCGCATAGCGGATAAATTCATCCGAGTTGTGCGAAAGCGCCGACGGGTTACCAAGCGCCGGCGCGTTCACGCCCTCGCCGTTCGCACCGTGGCATTCTGTGCAATTGTCTGCGTATAGTGCTGCACCAGCGGCAACATCGCCGCTCACCAGTTCCTTGGTGATGCGCACCCGCTCAGTATCCGCCTGCCAGAACAGCCAGTATGTCAGGTTCCAGGTTTCATCCAGCGTCAGCGGGCCGCCTACTTCGTCCAGATAACCGCCCATGGCGGTGCCTTCCCGGCCATATTGTATCGGACGCAACACCTCGTGCGGCACGCCAGACCGGAACAGGCTTTTGCTGCGCAAAGACGGCGCGTGATCGTTTACATAACCCTGCCGGTCCGCCCCGTGACACAGGCTGCAGTATCGCTGATACTGGGCCGCCGCAACCTCGGCTTCTGCGGCCGTCAACGTGCGCGGTGACCTGATCGTTCGGTACTCATAGTCTTCCGCAACAGCAGGCAGGGCTGATACCACAAAGTATAGTAAGAGACTGACGATACTGAACTTACCCACGAAACAACCTTTCTGTAAAAGAACGTTCACACTCTGGAGTGCCACAGCACACTGTAAATTTGTTACACCCTAACACACCTAACCAGAAAGACGAGACATTTGAAAGCCCTTATAAACCTAAGTCTATGTTTGAAAGGTGGAATTACGTCCCTGTAATGAACAGGGTTATGTTAAATGCGGCCACTACACCGCAAATGAATAACCCCCCATGTAAATGGCCCTGCTAGCTGCTTCCTGCTTTCAAAAAGCCGCCAAACACATTAAGCATCTCTATCTTATTCATGCAGGGACAAATCATGGCGCAGAATGCCACCATTTATAAAGTCGAGCTTTCCGTTGCCGATATGGATCGTCACTATTACGACACGCATAATCTAACCGTGGCCAAACACCCATCCGAGACCGATGAACGGTTAATGGTGCGCCTGCTCGCTTTTGCGCTCAACGCCCACGAGCAACTGGAATTTACCAAGGGCATATCAACTGACGACGAGCCTGACATTTGGCAGAAAAGCCTGAGCGGCGAACATGACCTGTGGATAACGCTGGGGCTGCCGGGCGAGAAAATTGTGCGCCAATCCTGCGGCAAGGCGGGTCAGATGATTATCTATTGTTACGGCGGCAGTGCCGCTGAGATATGGTGGGACAAGATCAAAAACAGCACCACCCGATTTGATAACCTTCAGGTGATAAACTTTTCAAAGGACGACACAACGGAGCTAGGAAAACTGGCCAACCGAACGCAGAAGCTACAGGTTAATATTCAGGACGGTGATGTGATGGTCAGCGACGGTGACCGCGCCGTTAGCGTTTCCCCAATCAAATGGAAAAGCGCTGCTGATTAAGCGCAAGGCTTGGTGCGCCTGCTCCACAACCACCTGACCACCTGTCAATCGATCAATCCGCCTCACCAACCATTGACGAAATATATTTGAGCATTTCATCCCTCGCGGGGCTTTCCTCAAGGCTCAAATTCGCCAGCAAAGACGCATGGGTTTCCTCGTCGTAATAGCTGAAACGGATCAAATCGCTTTTGCCGCTTTCTGCGACAGCCTCGTCAAACACCCGGGTATAGTTAGCGGTTTGACCCTCCGTCAAAACCAGCATTGGAATGGACGCACCCTGCAAATACGTCATGGGCGACGCATCGGCCAGCCCCTCGCGCGGCCCAAAAACACCCAGCACATGCCCAACAGCAACATCCTTGCCCAAGCCCTCTTCAATCGCGCGGTAATAGTCATTCAGGTCGTAACCACCGGCAACGGGCAAAGCCGCGCGAATATCTGATAGCGACAAACCATGGGCCGCCAGATAACGCTCATCCATGGCAAGTAGCGCTGACAGATGCCCGCCTGCCGAAAACCCGCTTACAAAAAAACGGCTCTTATCGAGACCATATTTATCTGTGTTTTTGTGCAACCAGGCAAACGCGCTTGCGACATCTTTAATATGTGCCGGGTGCTCTACACCGGTTGACGGAAATTGCTCCCCTCTCCAGTCACCTCGGCTCAGGCGGTAAGACATATTCGCCACCGCCACCCCTTCACGCGCAAAAGCGCGGGCCAGTTCCATGTCGCGTTTACGGTCCCCGAATGCCCAGGCCCCGCCGTGGATCCACAACATGGTTGCAACCACTGGCCGACCTTCCGGTATGATGAGGTCCAAACGGTGCTTCTCATCACTGAAGCCTTCGCCTTGAAAATATGCCAGGTCGAGATGCTCCGTTACGCTCTGAGGTAAGTCTTGGGCAACAGCGGGCGACAATGCCAACGGGCCAAAAAATAACAGGGCAACCGCCACGACAACCTTTTTGAGCCCGATAAACTTTGAGCGGCCAAAGAGGGACACACCCGCGCCCTGATGTTCAATTTCCTGCATCGCCATGGTGTTCTCCTGAAGTTTCGCTGTCTGACTAGCCTTAAATGTTGTTACAATAGGTACCACTAAATTCTCTTTTGTGAAAGTAACAGCCGTCCGCTTTGGGCCGGAAACAGTCTATACCTCAGTCTTCTTCAGCGCTTCAAACAGCGCAAAGCATTCGGGCCGGCCCCACACCAGTATTTGCTTAAATATCAGTAAGGATTTGCTTTGTGGCAACTGATACAGGCACCAGTAACGCGGCCTGCCATATAGTAACGTTCTCTCTCAGCATACCGTATGGCCATATCCACATCAGAAAGAAATTCATCCATTCCGTCTGCCAAAAACTCATGTTTGGAACGGATGTCACCGTATCTTAGGTTCCTTCCGACACGCTCAATTCTATTAAGGCTATCAATAACCGATTGCTGGAAATATGGGGTCTCATCATATTCGTCTGACAGAGCGTCATCGAGCCTTTGCAGTGCATAGGCAAGCTGGTGCATACCTGACCGTAATGCCTCGCCGTCCTCATAATCAAAAGCAGGAGGATTTGCGACATGAGGAAAACTGCCATTATTGCTTGCGCACCCCGCTATGGTTAAACACATGCAAGCACCTATCGATAAAGACAAATATTTCATATCAAACGCCCTTCCTGTTCAGGTTGAACTCTAAGCCTATTAAAACACAAATGGTGTGGAATTACTGCTCAATAAATGGTTTAGGGCGCACCTTACGGCGTTCATCAACACTCTACCTATCAACCTTACTGTCCGCTCACGGCGAGAAAGCGACCATTCCCTATAGAGCGCTTAAAGGGCGCTTATTGACCCAAAGCGGACACTATGAATTTCTTCGCCTTCAGCTCTTCGTGCTGGCTTCAGGTCGATAAATGATAGTTACCAACGTTTCATTTAGGAATTAGATTTTGACGTAGGAAGGAAACATCAACTCGTGAACAGAACTGCGGCTACTTACAGCGCCAAATTGGTTGTGCTGAGGTCGCTGGTTGCGATGCCCTGAAGGAAGATATTGTTGCCACCGCCAGTGTCAATCAGCAGACCAACGGCGCCTCCTACGGTGGTTTCAGTCGCCGCCGCAGTGACCGAGGCAAGATCTGTGAAGTCTATCACTGTATTGGCGAGGAACAAAGTGTCTTCAGCGGCGCTGAAGTCAGTCACCACATCGCTGCCGTGGTTGTTTGCAAAGAAGAAGAAATCTGCACCTGTACCGCCAGTAACCAGATCGTCACCGCCACCACCAAACAGACTATCCGCGCCCTCACCGCCGTTGAGGGTATCATCGCCCGATCCACCGAAGATTTCGTCTGCACCCAATCCGCCATTTGCAACATCATTACCAATGTTGCTGAAAAGGCGGTTGTTTTCCGCTCCGCCCTCCAGGGTGTCGTTGCCTGAACTGCCCCCCAAAGTGTCATCCCCGTCATCGGCGAGGATGAGATCAGCACCTTCACCTGCATACAGCACATCGGCGTTAATCCCGCTAGTTACTTGCTCACCCAAGTCAAAAATACTGTTCTGGTTGGCATCAATCCAACCACCGGCAAGGAGAGTATCATTCCCTTGACCGCCAACAAGCCTGTCGCTGCCGCCGATTTCATCTGCCGAACCATTTAGGCCATTACTCGTCGCTCCGTCCCCGATCAGAAAATCGTTTCCAGCGCCGCCCATTACCAAATCTGAGCCACCGCCACCAATATAAACATCATCTCCATCATCAGTAGGACCAGGGAACAAAAAGTCATTTCCCAAACCGCCTTCAGCGGTATCACTACCAACACCACCGTTCAAAGTGTCTCCGCCGATATCTCCAAATAAATAATTATCTTCTGTATCGCCGACCAAACGGTCATTGAAAATAGTCCCTTTTACATTTTCAACGGTGAAATACTTGTCACCTCCGGCAGTGCCAGCGCCATTGAAATTGCTAAGGAGATTGACAATGACACCAACCATTGACTGTGGAAAACTAATGATATCAATGCCATCGCCGCCATGAACAGTATCACTACCTAGGCCACCGAACAGCGTGTCGTTACCTGCATTTCCAAACAAGACATCATCGCCGTCACCGCCCGAAAGCAAATCATCCTCTGCACCCCCGTTAAGAGTGTCCGCCACAAATGTCCCTTCAATAGTAGCCATGTTTGTCACCCAATCGGTTTACAGGCTCAGATTACTCTCGCTGAGATCGCTGGTAGTTATGCCCTCGAGGAACACGCTGTTGCCGCCGCCGGTGTCAATCAACAGTCCCGCAGTGCCGCCGACGGTGGTTTCGATTGCCTCTGCCGTGACCGAGGCAAGATCGGTGAAGTCTGCCACTGTATTGGCGAGGAACAACGTGTCTTCAGCGGCGTTAAAATCGGTCACCACATCATCGCCGTGATTGTTTGCGAAGAAGAAGAAGTCTGCACCGGTGCCACCAGTGATCAAGTCATCGCCGCCACCACCAAATAGGCTGTCAGCACCCGCACCGCCGTTGAGTGTATCTGCTCCGCCACCGCCAAACAGCTCGTCTGCATCTTCGCCGCTGTCCAGCGAATCGTCGCCGCCACCGGCAAACAATGTGTCGTTACCGGCGCTGCCCGACAGGGTATCTGAGCCTGTGTCTCGCCCACCATAAAAGATATCATTGCCAGCACCGCCGTTGATAAGGTCATTGCCATCACCGCCCCCCAGCACATCGTCGCCGCCATCGCCGAAGAGCACGTCGTTGCCACTGCCGCTATAGGCTATATTACTGCTGGACCCGGTCTGCTGTTGTTCGCCAGCATCATAGCGATTATTGTCGTTAGCATCATCCCAGCCACCAGCGATCAGTGTATCATTACCGCTGCCACCAAACAGCGTGTCGCTGCCGTCGGCATTGGTTGTTGTATCACTCAGGCCTGCAGCAACTGCGCTATCACCGATAGAAAGGTCATCGCCTGCACCAGTTGCAATCAAATCATTGCCCGCCCCGCCGGCAAACAGATCACCGCTCTCATCACCGCTACCAGCAAAAATTGCATCGTCGCCGAGGCCGCCTTCAACCGTGTCTGCTCCGCCGCCGCCCGCAAGCGTATCGCCCCCAGTGCCGCCTGCTAATTTGTTAGCCACTACGTCACCAATCAGCCGGTCCGCAAAGGCGGAGCCGGTTAAATTTTCAATGCTAGTCAGCGTGTCGCCTGCAGCGTCGCCACGTGTGAATACGCCCGTGTTCAAGTTAGCCGTTACGGCTGAAGCAGAAGAAGCGTAGGTCGCAAGATCAGTACCTGAGCCGCCGTCCAGCACATCACCACCCGCACCACCTTCAAGCGTGTCATCACCAGCGTCGCCCGAAAGCGTGTCAGCAAAACCACCTCCGGTCAGGCTATCGTCTGCCGCGGTACCCGTTTCGGTGACAACTTGACCAACGGATTGGCTTCCAAAAATAACGTAGGCTGCACCCGAGCCGACAAAGCCGTCAGGCCCGACGCCAGGCGCACCAATTAAGATATCATCGTATCCGTCACCGTTGATATCACCTGCAGCACTTACAGCACTTCCAGCATGGTCATTTGCCGCAATACCGTTAACGACAAAGCCATTGCTGCCGTCAAGGTTTGAGAGGTTGAGATTTGCTGGGAAACCTGCACCACTGCCAAACACAATGTAGCTTTTGCCGGCCTCAATGTTCCCATCAGTATCCGCGATCCGCGCACCAATAATGACATCGTCAAAGCCATCACCATTAACATCGCCCGCAGCGCTAACATCAAAGCCGGATTGATCGCTCACACCAGCACCGTGGATTGCAAAACCATTATTACCGTCGAGAGTTGCCAAATTAAAGTCCTGCGGGAAACCGCCAGCAGAGCCAAATATAACGTAACTAGTGCCTGCACCGCTCAGCCCACCGGGATCGGCAAAGGGGGCCGCGACTATAATGTCGTCGATGCCGTCACCATTAACATCACCCGTACCACTGACAGACTGACCGGTCCGATCCATCGAACCAAGGCCGCGCAATACAAAACCGTTTTCGCCGTTTATGGCGGCAAGGCTTAACGTGGCTGCAAATCCTTGATCATTGCCGTAAACTACGTATGCAGCACCGCCTATTCCCACGCCGATTGCGCCGATGATGATATCGTCAATACCGTCGCCGTTAATGTCGCCTGCAGCACTGACAGATAGCCCTGAAACATCGCCAGCATTGTCGCCAGAAATGGCAAAACCATTACTGCCATCCAGATCACGGAGGTCAAATTGCGCCGCGAAACCATCGGTGGTTCCAAATATAACGTAGCTTTCGCCCTGATTATTGGCAACAGTCCCATTACTGGTATCAACCGCAGGTGCTCCAACGATTATGTCATCAATCCCGTCGCCGTTAATGTCGCCCGCAGCGCTGGCGCGCATTTCACCTTCGTCTTCGCTGTCCCTGCCGATAATGACAAAACCATTAACGCCGTCGAGGGAAGAGAGGCTTATCTCGGCAGGAAATTCGCCAGAGCCACCAAACACGACATAGCTTTCGCCGGCTAGCGACCTGCCGTCGGGGCTGGCTCGTTGTGCGCCGATGATTATGTCATCGAAACCGTCGCCGTTAATATCGCCAGCGCCGCTTACAGAGAAACCAGACCCGTCTTCTGCATCCACACCCGAAACGCTAAAGCCGTTGCTTCCGTTCAAACCGTTGAGATCAATCCCGCTCGGAAATCCGTCTGCATCACCAAAAATGACATAGCTTTGACCTACCCGCAGTAGACCATTTGTGTGGACACCAGAGGCACCAACAATGAAATCATCAATGCCGTCACCGTTCACATCACCGGCACCACCAACCGAGATGCCTAAACCATTGCCGGCAGAAAGGCCGTTAACGACAATTCCATTGCTACCATTCAGGTTAGCGAGGTCCAAAGTTCCTGGCACAAATTTCCCCAATCGATTACTCAAAAATTACTCGCCCAACGCACGCTATCAGTCAACTATGTGTTGTCAACACAATACAGATAGCAGATCAAAAAAGGCCTCTCGTCTGAATAGTGTTGGTTAAGGGTCAGATACAGCCTGGTCACAGGCCTACCTAGCCAGCTGTCCGCTTATGGCGAAAAGCGGCAGTTGCTCGACTACCCCAAAAAGGTTCACTTTGGGTCAGCGAGCGACCGAAAGGTCTGTGACCGGGACTGGTCACTCTCTCGCCAAAAGCGGACGAATAGCTAAAGTGCACGTCGTTATCGGAGGCGTTTAAGTTTTCTTCTAAAGTGTCGACGCCAAGTAGAAATTCCGGTTATCAGTTTTCATGTGTTCACAGACCAATTAGGGCTATCTAAAAAGAAATATCCCGACTATCGATCAGGCGAGGCTTTTCCGGATTTCTGAAGACAACCATTTAGTAAAGGCCGCGACGTTTTTGTTGCGCTGATTATGGGGGGGCACAACAAGGTAATATGTCAAACCTTCAATTTCACCCCGTAGGGTATCGTTTGCAAATGGGACAAGCCATTGTTGTTTCAGAGCGTTTCTGACCAGCATAGAGCTTACAAGGGCAATTCCCTGTCCGGCCAGAGCTGCTTGAATGACGTGATGTTCCTGATCAAACCGCCTTACGGTGTAGTCAGGGTGGCTTTCCCCGCATCCGTGTTGAGTGATAAGCGCTTCCCAGGTAATAGATGGCAATGATTTGTTCACCCACTCAGTCTCTAGAAGCTGAGCATCATCCAGGTTAGTGACTTCATAAAGGTATGTTGGAGTAGCATACATTCCAAACTTTTCAGTGACCAGTTTTGATGCATGGGGCTGCGCGGGATCGTATTGCCCGTACCTGATCGCAAGGTCAACGCGACGATCGCGCGCGACATCAACTTTTTGTTCCCCGGTCTGAATGGAAACATCGATGCCTGGATTTGCATCGTAAAACTTATCCAGATTTGGCACCAGCCACATGGAAGCAAAAGAAGATGTCGTACTAATAGTCAGCGTCTCTTTTGAATCGATAATTTCATTGACGGTGTTTGTAAGTTGCCGAAAGACGTTGAATGTGGTGTCTGAAAGTAATTCTCCTTCTCTGGTTAGCTTAACAGCGCGGGTCTGACGCTCAAACAGGAGCGTTTCAAGACCTTCTTCCAATGCCTTGATTTGGTGAGAAACCGCCGTTGGCGTGACATGTAGTTCTTCAGCTGCTTTCTTAAAGCTTTTCAGCCTTGCCGCAGCATCAAAGGTTCTAAGAATGTTAAGAGATGGTAGCTTCGGGTACATTGAATGGATCTATTATGGATGATAATTTTTCATCTATAGTGGAGAAACCATCATTTGTCAAATACCCTCTTAATTGCAATATCTCGTTCAACGGATAACAGAGCCTATGAGAGGGAAGGTATATGAAAACCATATTAAATATAGATGCTAGCGCCAGAAAAACTACCAATTCGGTGCCCGCATACAACTCTATTTCAAAATCGATCGCAGCTTCTTTTATAGAGAAATGGCGAACAATCAATGGTGAAGATAATATCATCCGTAGGGATGTGGGGGTCAGCCCGCCAGACTTTATCAGCCAAGACTGGATCGCCGCTGTTTTTACGCCGGATGACGCTAAAACTGACGAGCAAAAGGCCTTGCTTTCCTTGTCGGATACATTGATCAGTGAGTTGGATCAGGCTGACATCATTGTCATGTCATCATCGATGTACAACTACGGTATGCCTGCAGCCTTGAAGGCTTGGTTTGATCAAGTGATCCGCATCCACAAGACATTTTCCTTTGACTTGACGCGTGGGGACTTTCCGCTAGAGCCTATTATGTCTGGCAAAATACTGGTGTTGATAACTTCCAGCGGTGAGTTTGGTTTCGGAATTGGTGATATCCGAGAAAAAATGAACCACCTCGGCCCTCATGTCCAGACATTGAGTCATTATTTGGGCGTCGAGACATTCCACGAGATCAACGTGGAGTATCAAGAATTTAACGACGACCGGCACAGAAATTCTGTCGCAAGTGCCCACAAGGCAGCAGAAGAATTAGCGCTGAAACTGGCCAATTCCTGGGAGCGTACCGATGAAGGAAATCGTCAATTTTACTGACTTCGTGCGCATTCAAAACGGGGTGCATAAATGGGGAATACGAAGTCCGCTTTGGGTCAATAAGCACGCCGTCTATGTCTATGTAGAATGTCCGCTTCCTTCAACAATAGGAGACGGACCATGAATCTCTTTTCCTTTAAATCTCATTCCCTTGAACCATGGAACAAAGGCCAACTTATTGGTCAAAAGGCGCCACTCAAATTGAAAGACATCTGGGCGATCCGTATTCGATTGCAGCTGCGAGAAAGAACCCGAGATCTTGCGCTCTTCAATTTGGCGATCGATAGCAAGTTAAGAGCCTGTGATCTTGTAAAGATCAAAGTTGCAGATATCGCTGAAGGCAGCGGCATAAAACGGCGTGCTCAGGTCATGCAGCAAAAGACAGGGCGTCCAGTCCGGTTTGAAATCACAAAACAGGCTCGGGACTCGATTTTGGCCTGGATCGAGAAAGCTAACCTAATTTCGACCAATTATCTGTTTCCTAGCCGGATTGATCGAACGCAGCATTTATCGACACGGCAGTATGCGAGGGTCTTGAAATCGTGGGTCCAGGAAATAGGGCTTGACCCTTCGCGTTATGGCACTCATTCGCTCAGGCGTACCAAGGCATCGCTTATCTACAAGAAAACTAAGAACCTGAGAGCGGTTCAATTACTCCTCGGCCATTCTAAACTTGAAAGCACAGTGCGCTATCTTGGTATTGAAGTTGACGACGCACTTGAAGTGGCGGAACAGATTGAGATCTAGAAGCAGACATTGGGAGTGATCGTCGGGGCGGTCACTCTCTAGCCATAAGCGGAAATTAAAAAGATTGATGTAAATGGTCGCCAAATGACGCAAAACGGGCCAAAATGTTTCACATAGATAAGCTGCTAAGCTGCACTAAAGCGCCAAGTTCATACTGCCGACGTCGGAGAGCGTCACGCCGTTGAGGAGCACACTATTGCCACCGCCAGTGTCTATAAGAAGACCAGAGGTGCCGCCAACAGTTGTCTCGGTGGCCGCAGCCTGCACAGAAGCAAGGTCGGTAAAATCAGTGGTGGTATTGGCGAGGAAGAGTGTGTCTTCGCTGGCATTGAAGTCGGTCACCGTGTCATCGCCGTGGTTGTTGGCAAAAAAGAAGAAGTCACCACCGCTGCCACCGCTGATCTGGTCGTCACCGTCGCCGCCGAACAGACTGTCTGCACCGGTGCCGCCGTTCAAGGTGTCATTGCCGCCACCGCCAAATATCTCGTCGGCACCTGCGTCGCCGTCAGCTAGGTCATTTCCGCTGCCGCCAAAAAAGATATCGTTGCCGTCGCCGCCATTGAAAACATCGTCGGCGTCGGTTGCACCTTTTCCGCCGTAAAAAACATCGTTTCCGCCCCCGCCGTTCAGTGTGTCGTTGCCTAGTCCGCCGCCCAGCGTGTCAGCGCCGCCGTCACCGATCAGCAGGTCATTGCCGCTACCGCTGTAAGCTATATTGCTACTGGACCCAGTTTGGTGTTCCTCACCAGCATCATACCGATTGTTGTTGTTGCTGTCTGTCCACCCTCCGCCAATCAGGGTGTCGTTGCCGCTACCACCGAACAGCGTGTCACCGCCGTCTGCACCTGTTATAGTGTCAGAAAGGCCTGAAGCTGCTGCGCTGTCACCAACAATCATATCATCGCCTGCACCCGCTGCAATCAGATCATTGCCCGCACCACCAGCAAATATGTCATCGCCAACATCACCGGAACCAGCAAATATTTTATCATTGCCCGTACCGCCCTCCGCCACGTCATCACCAGCACCGCCTACCAGCGTGTCAGCGCCTTCGCCGCCCATAAGCATGTCATCGTCGCCGCCGCCAAGCAGGCGATCATTGCCCTCCATGCCGTACAGGGTGTCCGCACCGGCGTTACCGGTTAGTTTGCTGTTGGCATCGTTGCCAATCACCAAGTCATTGCCGCCAGCGGTAACGGCATTTTCAATAATAGTCAGGTAGGTTGTAAATATTGTCTCGAGATTTGTGTTTCCATTCCCACTACCAACGTTCAATCCGCCGCGCGGATTGAGATCCAGAGACACGCCCTCTTCGTCCGCATCAATAATTTGAATAGCGTCAGTGCCGCCACCATCATGCAGGCCTTCGAAATAAAACTCGCCGGTATCAAATGTGTACGTGTCATCACCAAATGTTGCGCCGCTATCACCGTACAAGGTAATTAACGCTTCAATGTCTAGAACCAGAAATCCAGTTGGATCCAAGAAACTATAGTCCTCAAAACCTTCGGCGATACGGGTTCCAAGGCCCAACATTCTTGTAAAGGGTGTTCCGTGCAGTGACGGAATATAGTCCGCACTTTCATTCGGATGCCGCAATCCCAAGGAATGACCGATTTCATGCAAAATAGTGCCGCGCGTGACCTCTGTATTAAGAAACCTAATCTCACTTATTGGAGGAGAGACGACTTCAGCATTTCCAAGGGCATTCTCTAAGTTTTCTTCAATATTAAATCGAAATACACCCCCTGCCTCCTCAAGAAACGTCAAGTCTGCAAAGCGCGATATATCGAAATAAGCATTTGCGATTATGGCACGTTGGGCATCACTTATCTCAGGAGTGAATTGATAACCCAGCGTTTGCCCTGGCAACCATCGAGTACCATGGATAAGGGCAACAATATCCTCGGGGATAGTTTCATCTAGCTCAACTGCATCGAAAATCCGACTGGAAAAAAACAGGTCTTCCAGACTGATTTCATCAGGCGTAATTCCCTCTAGGCGCACTTGGTAAATATCACTGACAGTCAGGACTGTTGAAGCACCACTGGCCTGCCGGGAATTAAAAACATCCTCCAGCTCCGCTTCGGAAATAGTTGTAAGGCCGGACAAATACAGCACGTCGCCTTCCGCCGGATTAAAGTCGGTGATGACGTTTTGGCCTAGCCAAACCAAAAACACATCACTTCCAGGCCCGCCTGTTAACGTATCGTCTCCATCGAGGGCACGCAAAAAATCGTTACCTGGGCCGCCAATAAGTACATCAGCACCGGAGCTTCCATGCAAAATATCATCGCCCGGGCCCCCATCCAATACGTCATCGCCAGAACCACCAAACAGCTCGTGTCCAAGGTCGCCGCCGATAATGGTGTCATTTCCATTTCCACCAAAAGCCCTCGATAAGTTGAAATCGGTGCTGGATTCAGGGGAGGATGAATCACCGAGTTCGATGAAATCATCGCCATCCCCCCCACCGATAAAATCAATGCCGCCACCGCCATTAATCTGGTCGTTTCCACCCTCTCCAGTAATTGTATTGGCCCCAGACGTCCCAATGAGAATGTCATCAAAATCAGTTCCATAAACATTTTCGATATTGAGAAGCACATCGGAAAATCCAAAGCCGTCTTCCTCGGCTGCACCGATCGAAAGATCAACAACCACTCGGGCAGTACCTTCACGATAGGAAACCGTGTCCGGCGAATTCGGATTTTGCGGCTCATCGCCACCGTCTATCGTGTCATTTCCTGGGCCTGCGACAAAAAAATCACCGTCTAAACCACCGTCAACAATGTCGTCGCCGTTGCCCCCCACGATCCTATCTATGCCCCCGTCTCCGATGATCGTGTCATCCTCGTCGGTGCCTGTGAGTTGGTCGTGGCTGGACGTCCCCCGAATGAACGGCATAAATTTCCCCAATCAAATACTCAAATTTACTCGTACCTGCGCACGCTATCAATCAACTATGTCTTGTCAACACAATTAGGCTAGCATGAATCAAAAAAAAGCCCCTCCTGAACCCGAATGCGGAATAGAAAGAGCGCTACCGAGGCGCAGCCAAATGGAACGAGGTTGCAGTAGCTTACAAGGTCAATTTGATCGTGCTTAGCATGCTTGGCTATTATGTCCTAAAGGACATACTGTTATTGTCTCCTGCGTCGATCAAAAAGTCGACAACTAAGTCATGGGGCTATTTTAGGGTTAGCAATACTTACATACTATTCGGCGCGGGCTGATCAGTCTAGTTCATCAAAAGTCTTGGCACGGCGGTCCGCTTCTGGCGAAGAGCGGCAATTGCTAGACCATCCCGTAAAGGTCCGCTTTGGGTCGAAAGTGGACTAAAGTCCGCCCTTCTTTAGCGCTTCAAACAGCGCGAGGCCTTCGGGTTTGTCCCACGCCAGCGGGCCGAGGAACAGGGCGCGGATTTCACCGTTCCTGTCCACAACAAAGCTGGTGGGTAGGGCGCCTTCGGCCAGGTCAAAGGCGATTGCCATGGTGGGCTCGGCGTATAGGCCAAGGCCTTCAATGCCCCATTCCTTCAGCGTTTCTTCCGCCTGCCTAATGCCGCCGCGGTCCACGTTAATCGCGATAACTTCGAATGTGTCGTCGCCCAGCTCGTGCTGCAGGTTAGCCAGCTCTTTCATCTCGGCCCGGCAGGGCGCGCACCACGGCGCCCACAGGTTGATCAGCATCGCCCGGCCCTTCATCGCCGACAGCTTTTTCGGCTCTCCGCTTTCCGCCATAATGATATGGTCGCTGAGCATTTGGGTTTCTGCTGGCACAGTGAGTTTGGCCATTTCGCCCACAAGGTAAGGCTCAATGCCCTCGCCTCCACTGCCAGTGCCGGATGGTTTGAAAACCCCGTAACCCACCACCGCGAGCAAGCCCACAAGCGCCACTGCCATTAATGTTGTTTTCGACAAGAGAGTTGCCTCCTTTAACCCTGAAGAGAATGCTCTTTGCATTGCTCTGGGGCTTAATAAAAGTTACCGGCGCTCAAAACCCCGGATTGCAATGCTTTTACCGCCCGCATATAAGCGAAGCTGAGTTAAGCATCTAGACCATAAATGCTGTTGCAGGAAAGACAAGGCCGTGGCCGATCAAAAAAAGCCAAATAACCGTGATAATCCGCAATCCACATCCCAAAGCATGTGGGGTGGGCGTTTTGGTGGCGGGCCGTCTGCTGTTATGCAGGAAATCAATGCCTCCATCGATTTTGACAAGCGCCTGTACCGGGAAGACATCGCAGGCTCCAAGGCGCATGCGCGCATGCTAGCAGCGCAGGGCATCCTGACCGCTGAAGATTGTACGAAAATTGAAGGCGGTTTGGATCAGATCGCCCGCGAGATTGAAGCTGGCGAAATGGTTTTTGACCCGGCGCTGGAAGACATTCACATGCATATTGAAGCGCGCCTGCGCGAGCTGGTGGGCGACGCCGGGGCGCGGCTGCATACCGCCCGCTCCCGCAACGACCAGGTGGCGACAGACTTTCGCCTGTGGACCCGCGGCGCCATCGATAACCTCGACGGACTGTATGCGAACCTGCAAAACGCCCTGTTGAACGCAGCCGACACCTACGCAGGCAGCATTATGCCCGGATTCACCCACCTGCAAACCGCACAGCCCGTTACCCTCGGTCATCACCTGATGGCTTACTATGAAATGGTAACCCGCGACCGTTCGCGGCTGGCCGATTGCCGGGCGCGCCTAAACGAAAACCCGCTGGGCGCGGCGGCATTGGCGGGCACCAGTTTCCCGATCGATCGGCACCAGACCAGCGCGGACCTTGGCTTCGACAAACCCATGGCAAACTCGCTGGATGCGGTTTCTGCTCGGGACTTCGCACTTGAGTTCTTGTCGGCCCTTTCCATCGGCGCGGTGCATTTGTCGCGGCTGGCCGACGAATTTGTTTTGTGGGCCACGTCTGCCTTCGGGTTCCTGAAACTATCCGACGCCTTCTCCACCGGTTCGTCGATCATGCCGCAAAAGCGCAACCCGGACGCCGCCGAGCTGGTGCGCGCAAAGGTTGGCCGCATTATGGGTGCGCAGAACGGCCTGATGATGGTGATGAAGGGCTTGCCGCTGGCCTACAGCAAAGACATGCAGGAAGACAAAGCGCCGGTTTTCCAAGCGGTTGATGATTTTGAGCTGTGTCTTGTTGCCATGACCGGCATGCTGGAAGATTTTCACCCCAACACCGAGGCGATGAAAAAAGCCGCCGGGCTGGGCTATTCCACCGCCACCGATTTGGCCGACTGGCTGGTGCGGGTTTTGGATTTGCCGTTTAGGGACGCGCACCATGTAACCGGCGCCATCGTGAAATTTGCCGAAGACAACGGGCTGGACCTTCCAGACGTGCCGCTGGCTGAGATGCAGAAAATTGAGCCGAAAATTACCGACGATGTTTTCACTGTGCTACCGGTGGAGGCATCGGTGGCCAGCCGAACATCTTTTGGCGGCACCGCACCCGATAATGTTCGTGCGGCGATTAAAGTTGCCCGAGAGAACTTATCGGATAAAAATTAGGCGGCGAACTGGTGCCGAGCAAAAATTGAGATCAAAGGACCCGTGATGAAATTTGGAAGTAAGTTTTTTGCCTGCGCGATCATTTTGACCGCATTTTCGGCCTGCGGAAAAAAAGGTGACGTGAAACCACCCAGCCGATCTGAAATTTCATCAGTTTCGTTCCAATTTTCGCCTGTTTCGTTCCGAAAAAGCCGAGTTTCATTCCAAAAAACGCAAGTTAGACTCTGAAAATGGATCATTTTTCATACAAAAACGGCGAAATGTTCGCTGAAAATGTCTCGCTGAAGACCATTGCGCGCGAGGTGGGCACCCCGGTTTATGTCTATTCCACCGCCACGCTGGTGCGCCATTTCAATGTTTTTTCCGAGGCATTCAGCGGCCTTGATGCCCTTGTGTGTTTTGCAGTGAAAGCCAACAGCAATCAGGCAGTTCTCGCCACCCTCGCCGCAGAGGGCGCCGGCGCCGATGTGGTCAGCGAAGGCGAGTTAATCCGCGCCCTTCGGGCCGGAATCCCGGCCGAAAAAATCGTCTTTTCCGGCGTTGGTAAAAAGCCAAATGAAATGGCAGCCGCCCTGAATGCGGGCATCAAACAGTTTAATGTGGAAAGCGAACCGGAATTGGAGGTTCTCGACGCAGTTGCAGGCAGGCTGGGGCTTACAGCCCCTGTGTCTGTGCGCGTAAACCCGGACGTGGACGCCAAAACCCACCATAAAATAGCCACCGGAAAATCCGAGAATAAATTCGGGATCGCCTGGTCGAAAGCCGAAGGCGTTTATGCCCGCATCGCCGAACTGCCGAACCTGCGCGCAACCGGTGTTGACGTTCATATCGGCTCGCAACTGACCGACCTCGGTCCGTTCAAAGCCGCGTTTGAGAAAGTGCTTGGGCTGGTGAAACGCCTGCGCGCCAGCGGTCACACCATCGACCATATCGACTTGGGCGGCGGCCTTGGTATCCCCTACGATCCGGCGCAAGAAACCCCGCCCAGCCCCGGCCTTTACGGTGCCATGATCAAGCAAGTTCTCGGCGATATGGATTGTAGCATCATCCTTGAACCCGGCCGTTTGATCGCAGGCAATGCGGGCATTCTTCTGTCCGAACTTCTCTATGTAAAACAAGGGCAAGGCCGCACATTTTACATTGTCGACGCTGCAATGAATGATCTGGTACGGCCCGCCATGTATGACGCTTATCACGCCATTCAGCCAGTGGATGAACCGCAAAGCGAGCACACCATAAAGGCTGACTTTGTTGGCCCAGTCTGCGAAAGCGGGGACACCTTTGCCAAAGGCCGGGAAACACCTGAGATGAAGCCCGCCGACCTGCTTGTTTTCAAATCTGCAGGCGCATACGGCGCGGTACTTTCCGGCACCTACAACAGCCGTGAACTGGTGCCTGAAGTGTTGGTCAACGGTGATGACTACGCGGTGGTGCGGGCACGACCAAGCCTTGATGATCTAATTGGATTGGACGCCGTACCTGGTTGGCTCAGCCCTACGAAGGACTAAGCTCCGCACCGGCAAGTGCATCATTCACCGCCTTAATCAACTGGTCTTTGTTAAACGGTTTGGATAATAGTTCTTCAATGAGAACTGACAGGTTGTGGGCCCGCTGGCTTTCATTGGCATATCCGGTCATCAAAATAATCGGCACATTGGGCCGAGCGTCCCGCACCTTCAGGGCGAGCGTTATCCCGTCCATAACCGGCATAACTATATCGGTAAGCAGAAGGTCAAAATGATGCTTGTTCATCAGCTCAACAGCTTGCGCACCGTCTTCTGCCTCCAGCACACTGTGGCCGTGCATGGTCAGCACACGCGAAACAAATTCACGCACGGTGCTTTCATCTTCAGCTAATAATATTCGTGCCACCTATTTGGTTCCTTCAACGGCCCGCATCAGGCGCGGCCCATTTTTCCAATGAACGGCAATTCCCGGTACCGGTACGCAACGTCCATGCCGTAGCCGATCACAAAAATATCCGGGCATTCAAAACCAACGAAATCAGGCTTTATTTTAGTGTCACGGCCGCCACTTTTGTCAAGCAATACGACGCTGGTAACTGATTGAGCACCAAGGTTGTTAAAATGTTCATACGCGCACGAAAGCGAACCACCGTCGTCGTAAATATCGTCAATAAGTAAGACTTCACGGCCTCGCACATCCAGATTCGACGCCGCAATAAGGTCAACTTTTTTGGTTTTAGGGTCTTTGTGGGTTTGGATAAAATCCATCTCCATCACGCAGCCTCGCACAGACATAGCCCGCGACAAATCGGCGGCGAACATCATGGCGCCGTTCATCAAAACCTGTGCCACTGGTTCCTCGTCAAACCAACGAACCAGCCGCACGGCTAAATCATCCACGCGGGTAATAATCTCGTCAGCAGTAAAAACAGGCTCAACCCCATGATGGGCATCGCCGGCTTTATTCCAGTCAAAAAACGGGTTCATAAATGTACCCTCATAGCTGTGAAGGAGCTTCATTGTTGGACTTGGTACCCTCGAGAGCACGAATTTCCACGCTGGCCATGCCAGCAGGAACCGGTCGGCGGGTTTCAAAAGGTAACTTGCTCAGGCGCCTTAGAACAAGGCCCGGCGGATCAAAAACCCATTGATCCAAAACTCTGCCGCGTCCGTCTTTGATGCTGATCTCAACTTTTGGCACATTGGCTGCCCGGTTGCCCGTATTCTCAAGCTCACCACCAATGATAACATGAGACTGGCCATCAATCGTTTCCACACGTGTTCTATTTTGAACGATACCAGCCCTGACATAAACCTCGGTTTCGGTGATCGGCGGTGTCACCCGTTCGCCTTCTGCAGGGAGATATCTTTCTGCACCGCTGCGATTGCTGGCAAAAAAATCATACAGCTGATGAGTGCCGGGGAAAGTATTTGTAACAGTGTCTTTGGCGAACACCAGCGAGCCGAGAACAATAACTATAAATACCAACAGGGCGACCCAGCCTATTGTGAGTAACTGCCTTTTCCTCGCCGCCGATTTACGTTCGGCCTCGCGCCTTAGTTCCCCGCGTCGACGCGCCATAATGTCGTCATCGTCAGCATCATCGTCGTCCAGATCATCGCCGCCGAAATCAAAGTCATCACCTAGTTGCTCTTTAAGAGAGGCTGACAGGTCATCATTGTCGGTATCGCCGAAGCCATGGCCGTGATCATCCGATTCCGGGCTTTCATTGCCTTCATCAAATAGATTTTCATCGGGTTCCGGCACAGCCTGCGTTGCACTCTCCTCAACGACAGACCGCCTAATTGCTGCGGCGCGCGCCGCAGTTCCAGCGTCAACTTCATTGACTATTGGTGCCTGAGGCATGGCAGGCTGTGGTCTTGCAGGGACGCTGGGCGTCCGCGCTGGCTTTGGCGGCTTAAGTTCATTGGCCTTTGTGGCATGCCACGCAGAACCACATTGCGCGCAGCGCACTTTTCGGCCCTCCGGCGGAATAGCGTTGTCGGGAACTTTAAACTTTGAATCACATGAAGGACAAACAAGGATCATATTGCGTCCACATTTCCTTACGCGTCAATTAAACTGGGCACAAACTATCGCTAAATAGTTAAAATAGCCTTCACGTAACTCTATAAGATATATCGAAATAAATACAAGCGCATGCTATCCTTGCAATGTCAGGTCACTCAGCGCCTTTTCTTAGTATGGACCTATTATGATGCCTGTGCCAAGGTGCTGAAAATGATGGCGGGTCGACTTTTATGATCACTTTTGAAAATGTGGGTATGCGTTATGGCATGGGGACAGAAATCCTTCAGGATGTCTCTTTTTCTCTTGAGAAAGGCTCCTTCCATTTTCTAACTGGCCCATCTGGTGCCGGGAAAACCACCCTTTTGAAGCTTTTATATCTGGCACACCGACCTTCTCGTGGCCTGGTTAATTTCTTCGGAAAAGACCTTGCCACCCTGCACCGGGACGAACTGCCCCGCATGCGACGGCGCATCGGTGTTGTATTTCAAGACTTTCGCCTGTTCGACCATCTTACAGCATTTGAAAATGTTGCACTGCCGCTCCGCATTAAGGGCGCCAAAAAAATTCAGGTGGCTGACCATGTGGAAGAACTATTGTGCTGGGTTGGGCTTGAAGACCGGATGCATGCCAAGCCAGCAACCCTGTCTGGCGGCGAAAAACAGCGTGTGGCCATCGCACGTGCGGTCATTAACAAGCCTGATCTTCTGGTTGCCGACGAGCCAACCGGAAATGTGGACCCTGAAATGTCGCGCCGATTAATGCATTTGTTCGTTGAACTGAACAAAATTGGCACAACAACCATTGTTGCCACACATGATGCCGAGCTAGTCAGCGCAATTGATGCGCCGGTGTTTAGTTTGGACAAAGGCAAATTAAGCCAACTTCCAGTTTCTGCTTCTACCAGCGTAGGGCGATAACTTATGTGGGGCCGTACATTACAGTTCCTGCCTAAATCGAAAGACCGAGAAGGGCTTTTGCCTTGGGTTATTGGGGTTATGTTGTTCCTGTGCGCGCTCGCAATTACCAGTGCGGTCGCCATCGGTACTGGCATTGAGCGCTGGAGCGGCGATTTGGCCTCCAACGTAACTGTACAGGTTATTGTTGCTGATGAAAGCGAGCGAAACCGCCAAACCGATGCTGCCCTTACATTACTGCGAGCAACGCCGGGCGTCTCAAGTGCAACATTGCTTGCCAGCGCTGACGTGATGGCGCTGGTGTCTCCCTGGCTCGGTGATATGCCAATTGATGCCAGCCTGCCGCTGCCAAACCTGATTGATGTTGCCCTTGACGGCGTTGCACAAATCGACATGCAGGCGCTTAGTGAACGACTGCAAGCGACTGCACCAGACGCGCGGCTTGATGACCACCAAGCGTGGCTGGTACAAATTCTTGACTTGGCCTCTGTGCTTCAACTGGTGTTGTCCGCCGTCGTTGCCATGGTGATACTGTCCACCGTTGCCATCGTTATATTTGGCTGCCGGGCCGGCCTTGCCACCCATGCAGAGCCCATTGCAATTATGCATTTGATGGGCGCAGAAGACAGCGTGATCTGCCGCGCTTTCGACCTGCGGTATCTGGCTCACGGCATTAAGGGCGGCATTTTCGGGATTGTCTTCGCAGCAATTACCCTGTGGACCGTATCGTCAATGGCGACGGAACTGGGCGAAGGGTTGGTTTCGTCCCTGGCGCCGGAAAGCGGCCTGAGCCTATGGCTGTTGGCTCTACCACTTGTCGCCGCTATATTGACCATGACCACAGCACGGCTAACCGTACGCAGCGCCCTGCGTGATATGATGTAGGAAATTCATGCGGCTTAAAGCGAAATCTCTGGTCAATATGTTCGTCGCAGCGGCGATTTTCTCAGTTGCTGCATGGATAATTGGTTTTACGATATTTGCTTCCACGCTTCCCGAACTCAACTCGTCTACATCTTCAGAAACCGCTGACGGCATTATTGTTTTAACGGGCAGCGACGGGCGCCTGCAGGCTGGCTTGCAGCTGCTTTCCGAGAATAAAGGCGCGCGCCTTTTAGTGTCGGGGGTTCACCCATCGGTTGCCAAAAAGGACTTGTGGAAAATAACCAATGCGCCGCGACATTTGTTTGATTGCTGCGTTGACTTGGACCGCGCATCTGTAGACACCATTGACAATGCAGAAGAATCAGCTGGTTGGGCAACAAAAAATGGCTACAAATCGGTTTATCTGGTGACGGCAGATTATCACATGCGCCGTAGCTTGTTGCTCATGCAGGAAGCCTTGCCAAACTGCAAAATAATCCCGCACCCCGTCACTGCCGATATTTCCTTGCAAGCCTTTGCCTTGGAATATACCAAATTTATCGTTACCGTCGCCAGCCGAGCACTCACAGCGTAACGTGCAGTCGCATTTCGTGAGACCACAACAACCAAGGAAGCCATATGTCAGGAGTATTTAAGCTAAGAGCGATCGTGACGACACTGATCTTGCTCGCGCTTGGATATACCGCCCTTTGGTACACGGTTGGGTTTCGCACGCAAAAAAGTATGACCGCAACCTTATCCGGATGGCTGGACCAAGGCTTGTCGGTAAAGCACAGCAAAATAACCTTATCCGGGTTTCCGTATAGGCTGATTCTGGAGGTCGGCGATTTAGCGGTTAGAAGTCGCGACCGGGGCTTGGATGTGCAAGCTGAAAAGCTTGTTTTAATTTCTCATCTCTGGACCCCTGATCATTGGATAGCACAGGCAAGTGACGTTTCTGTCAGTTTGGGGCGCGGCATAGTCGCCTTCGATGAAAGATTTGTTCAGGCAAGTTACCGTATCCACACGGGCAATAGAACTGCCATCAAAATAGATTCTGCGGGCGCGAGCGACATGTCTCTCCGGTCGCCGGGCTTTGTGCCGCAGCTTGATGCCTGGAGCTTGTTGCTTGGCAAAGACGGCGGCGACGGTACCGTTGACGGGGGGCTATATCAAAAACGGACATTGGAGTTTAAATTTTTCGCCCAGCGCAATGACAGCTCACTAGACCTTACCGGCGGTATAAGCGGCCCTGGTATCCGCGACTGGACACAGTCACAGCTGGGGAACTGGCGCGATGAAGGTGGATTGGTTGAACTGGACACGCTTACATGGGCCAGCGGCAGCACGACTGTGACAGCCAACGGTGACCTGACATTGGACGAAAACTTCCGGCCGCTCGGCAGCGCAGCAATTAACGTTTCTGACTGGGCAGCTTTCAGAAAGTCCATGCGGGAGTTGGGAATATCCGTTGGCAACATGCCCGTCAGCGATACCGCGTTGATGCTGCAAAATGGTTCAGCCATTCTTGGCAGTCAGAAAATACTGTCGCTGCCAAGGGTTGTGGAGCGCTAGCACTAACCGGTGCCTGTAACCCTATGATTCGTGAGGGCGGCCAAAATCGGGGGCATCATCGTCCTGCCCGGCATCAATGATGCGTTTGCGAATATCGCGAGTGTGGCTAAACAAATCAAACAGGGCTTCGCCGTCACCCCAGCGAATAGCACGCTGAAGCGCGGTCAAATCTTCGGTAAACCGGCCCAACATCTCCAGAACCGCTTCTTTGTTGTTCAGGAAAACATCACGCCACATGGTGGGGTCCGACGCGGCAATACGGGTGAAGTCCCGGAAACCACCGGCGGAATATTTAATCACTTCTGACCGTGTCACTGTCTCAAGGTCATTGGCGGTGCCAACAATATTGTATGCAATTAAGTGCGGCACGTGTGAGGTGATCGCCAGCACCAGATCATGATGGTCAGCGGTCATGATATCGACCTTGCTGCCCAGTTTGGTCCAAAAAGCTGACAGGGTTGCAACAGCGCCCGCGTCGGCGCCTTCCGGCGGCGTTAAAATACACCACCTGCCGTCAAACAAACTGGCAAAGCCTGCCTCAGGGCCTGACTGTTCGGTGCCTGCCACCGGGTGCCCGGGGATGAAATGCACGCTGTCGGGAACGACCGGCCTGACAGACTTAAGCACGCTGCTTTTCACTGAGCCCACATCGCTTAAAATTGCCCCGGCTTTAAGGCTGCTGGATATGCTTTCGGCAACGGAAGCCATTGCGCCGACAGGTACCGCCATAATGACCAGATCAGCGCCTGCAACCCCTTCGTCCGCCGAGGCATAATAGCTATCGGCGACGGCGAGCGAGCGCGCCTTTTCAAGGTTAGCGGCATCTGCGTCGACAACTGCGATTTTGGCTGCCGCCCCTGATTGCCGGGCAGCGCGTGCAACCGAAGACCCGATCAAGCCGCAACCGATAATGGTTAAGGTGTTAATGTCCGGCGCAGGCAGGGTCATTGCGGTGATCCATTCATAAATTCGGTCAACAAACTTAGCACCGCCTGATTTTGCTCCGCCTTGCCGACCGATATTCTCAGGTGATCAGGCAACGCGGGCAGCGCCCGCACGATATAGCCGTTTTGCATCAAAAATTCGTTGGCCGCTTTTGCACTGTGAGCTGTGTCGGTTGGGAACCCAACTAGAATGAAATTGGTTTGGCTATCAACAACAGCCAGCCCCATTGCGTCTAGTCTTGCTGTCATTGCAGCGCGCCATTCGTGGTTAAAGTCAACCGAGCGGGCAAGATGCTCGGTGTCCTCCACCGCTGCAATCGCCGCCGGCTGGCCGGGTAAGCACACATTAAAGGGCATGCGCACCCGGTTCAAAATATCAAGGATCGCATGCGGCCCGTAAGCCCAGCCAACGCGCAAGCCTGCCAAAGCATACATCTTTGAAAATGTGCGGGTCATAACGACATTCTCGGCGCGCTCAACCAGCTCTGCACCGGCCTTATAGTCTGCTGCAGTTACGCATTCAGCATAAGCAGCGTCCAGCACCAAAATAACGTTCGCGGGCAAGCCTGCATGCAGCCGCTCAATCTCAGGCCATGGCAGGTATGCCCCCGTTGGATTGTTCGGATTGTCGATAAAAACAAGCTTGGTATCGCTAGTAACCGCCGCCAAAATGCCGTCCACATCGGCAGCCCAGTTTTTGTTGGGCACTGCAATACCCGTCGCACCAACAGCGGCTGTTTGCACCGGGTAAACCATAAAGCCGTACTGCGAATAGATCACTTCGTCGCCCGGACCCGCGTATGAGTGGATCAACAGCGTCAGGATATCGTCAGACCCGGCACCGCAAATGATACGTTCTGCATCCAGACCATGGATGGCAGCAATCGCACCGCGCAGAACCGCAGAATCGGCCTCAGGGTATCGTAAAATTTTCTCGGCGGACCGGGTGAAGGCATCAATGGCCGCAGGGCTGGGACCAAAAGCGCACTCGTTGGATGACAACTTTACCGGATTGGTAACACCGTCCACCTTGGCTTTCCCCGGCACATAGGGTGCCATGCCGGAAATCCAGTCGTGTGCTTTCGGGGTGGCTTTTGGGGCCGCCATAATATTCTCCAACAATCATGCAGCTAGTGCGCGCCCTAACCTAACGGGGCAGCCGCATACAGCCTAAACTCCACATAAAAATCTCGCCTACAGTTAGACCGCAAAACCCACAAAGGCAAAGGAAAGTTTCTACTGGTTGACAACTGCCTGTCATAAGGCTTTGCTGTCGCCGGAATTGAAGCAGCATTCTCGGCCCGAAGCCGATCTGGAGTAAAGGCGTGACATCAGACGACAATAACAGCGTCACTTTATTTAAAGACGCACCGCTGGAACTCGACAGCGGCGCGGCACTGTCGCCTGTTACAGTCGCTTATGAAACATACGGCACGCTCGCTGAAGATGGCGGCAACGCTATTTTAATTTGCCATGCGCTCACCGGAGATCAATATGCCGCTGGCACGCATCCTATAACCGGAAAACCCGGCTGGTGGTCCCGCATAATCGGCCCTGGAAAGTTGATTGATACTGATAAACATTTCGTCGTTTGCTCCAATGTGCTTGGCAGCTGCATGGGCACCACAGGCCCGTCATCCATCAACCCGGTAACCGGCGAGCCCTGGGGCATTGATTTCCCGGTTATTACCATCCGCGACATGATCCGCGTTCAGGCTGCCCTTTTGGATAGCCTGAAAATTGACAAGCTGTTGATGGTACTTGGCGGTTCCATGGGGGGCATGCAGGTTCTTGAATGGCTGACGACATACCCCAAGCGCATTCATAGCGCTGCGATACTTGCTTCTGCTGCGCGGCACACAGCACAGAATATTGCTTTCCACGAAGTGGGCAGGCAGGCAGTTATGGCCGACCCAAACTGGAATCAGGGCCGCTATTACGCCAGCAACACACCGCCTGACAAAGGCTTGTCTGTTGCACGCATGACTGCCCATATCACTTATCTGTCCGAGGATGCGCTGACGCAAAAGTTTGGTCGAAACCTGCAGGAACGCGACGAGGTCACCTTTGGTTTTGACGCGGATTTCCAGGTTGAAAGTTACTTGCGGCATCAGGGGTCCACTTTCGTCGACCGGTTTGACGCCAATAGTTATCTCTATATCACCCGTGCAATGGATTATCTGGACATCCCCAGTCGTTACGGTGGCCGCCTTGCTGACGCTTTCGTCGCAGCCCGCAACGTACGATGTTGTGTGATTAGCTTCACATCAGATTGGTTATACCCAACTGTTGAGAACAAACGCATCGTTCACGCGCTGAACGCGGCCGGTGCGCCGGTAAGTTTTGCGGAAATAGAAACCCCGCACGGCCACGATTCGTTCCTGCTGGAAATAGAGGAAATGGATGTAATGCTTGAAGGCTTTCTCGCCAGCGCTGAGCGCACCTATTCACCGACAGACCAAATGGGAGAAGGCCAATGACGAACGCCACCGCCATTCGCCCTGACCTTCAACTTATCGCGGACTTGGTAGAGCCGGGCGCCCGCGTGCTTGATATCGGTTGCGCCGACGGCGAATTGCTTGATTTTCTGGTGAATACAAAGAACGTCGATGGGCGCGGTATTGAGATCAGTCAAACCGGGGTGAACCAATGCGTCGCAAAGGGCTTGTCGGTTATTCAGGGCGATGCAGATAATGACCTAGCTGAATATCCAGACCAAAGTTTTGATACGGTGATCCTTTCACGCACGTTGCAGGCCGTGCACCAGCCGAAAACAGTGTTGTTGGAACTATTACGCATTGGCAAAAAGGCTATTGTCACAATTCCCAATTTTGGCCAGTGGCATGTTCGGCTTAGTTTATTTGGCAGGGGCAGAATGCCGGTAACAAAAAGCCTGCGCCGCACATGGTACAACACGGAAAATATCCATTTTTGTACCATTCTCGATCTTCATGACTTGATTGTGGAAGAGAATATCGAACTGTTACAGTTCGTCCCGCACCAGAAGGATGGCAAGCGACTGAACATGGGCCTAAAGCGCGCCAATTGGTTCGCTGATCAGGCTTTGTTTTTGTTGGACAGTGGTCACCAAGTTTGAGGCGCTCGATAACGTGTGATATACATTAAAAACGCATAGGCAGGCATTCCGCGTCGGGGGACAGCAATGTTGAAGAACTATTTCGTTACGGCAATGCGCCACCTTTTGCGCAATAAACTCTATTCGCTTATCAATATCCTTGGGCTTGCAATCGGCCTTGCCGCCTGCCTGTTGATCTTCCTCTTTGTTCGTTATGAGACCAGCTACGATAATTGGTTGCCCAATGCTGAAAACATCTACCGAGTAAATTATTTTGGCTCTATTGGCGACAGAACTATAGCCTGCGGATGTATTCCCGGTGTTGTTAAAGCACATATGGATGAACGTTTCCCGGAAATTGAACAATCCACGCGGTTCTATTTTTCTACGCCGGTTATCAAAAATGGCGATCGAGCATTCAAAGAAGGTGTCTGGATGGCAGACCCTAATTTCTTCGATGTTTTAGAGCTCCCGTTTTTTGAAGGCAGCGCTGCAACCGCCTTTGACGACCTTTCCAATATTGTTATCTCCCGGCATATCGCGGCGAAATATTTTGGTGATCAGTCTCCAATTGGTGAGCTTTTTACCTTTGACCACCAAAATGAAACCCGCAGTTACAAAGTTACTGGCGTTTTTGAGGATGTTCCTGACAACAGTGAATTCAATTTCCAGATTATCTTCCCGCTCGACAATCTTCTGTACAGCGATTCCAGGTCGATAAATACCAGCTGGTACAATACATCAGGATATCTTTTCTTAAAACTGCGGGACGGCAGCGACCCAAAGCTTGTTGACGATCAGTTGCCTGATCTTGTGGCTAAAAATTTACCACCCAAAACGGATCCTAATCGACCAGACAGAACTGTTGAACTAGCATTACAAAATGTAAAAAACATTCACCTTCGCTCGTTTGGCCATCCCTTTGGCCCTGTCCGGGGAATCAAACCCAACGGCGATATTACCCAAGTCTATAGCTTCAGCTTGATCGCGATTTTAATTCTGATAATTGCCTGCGTAAATTTTGTGAATTTGTCCACAGCGCGATCCATGCGCCGCGCCAAAGAAGTCGGAATTCGTAAAGTTGTCGGCGCGACTCGCAGCCAACTTGTTCGCCAGTTCCTTGGCGAGAATATTTTAATTGCACTTCTGGCTCTTTTACTTGCCTTTGTATTTGTGGACCTGCTGTTGCCAAGCTTCAACGAACTGCTTGGCCTGTCTCTTAGTGTTGGAAGTATGGCTTTATCGGTTTTGCTGCCCTTGGGGTTAGGGCTGTTGATTTTTGTCGGCGTGGTTTCGGGTTTGTACCCGGCTTTTTATCTCTCGGCGTTTCAGCCAATAAAAACAATGAGCAAAGGTAATCAAAGAACATCATTATCGTTCCTGTCCTTGCGCAATGGTCTAACCATTTTCCAATTTTCAGTGTCGGTTACACTGATTATCGCCACAGTGGTGGTTTACGTTCAAAATTTATACGGCCTGAATAAAGATTTGGGCTTTTCCAAAGAAAATAAATTGGTTTTGCGCGAAATATCTCGACCGTTCGCCGTTAAAAATCGCGAGGCTATTATCGATCGTATTCGCCGGCTGCCAGACGTCGAAGTGGTTAGCCTGTCAACCGTGGTGCCAACAGATATAATTAACTGGACCCAAGATATGTCAATCGAAGGCCAGTCGAGTGTCGGTCAAAAAACTTTGACCTCAATTTCGATCGACCCAAATTACTTTGTCGTTTACGACATTCCAATCTTGGCCGGACGCAACTTGGAGTTTGCCCGCGAAAAAGATCGTATGATGGATGTGAAGATACCAAACAGTGAATTTATGCAGGTCACCTCTGCTGTCCTCAACGAGTCTGCTCTAGGACTGTTTGGCTTTCAGTCTGCAGAAGACGCGTTAGGACAAATCATTCTTCAACCCCGTGGGCCTAACACGCGGCGCATGGAAATTATCGGTGTGGTGCAGGACTATCATTATAATTCTCTGCGGGAACCGATAAGACCCCTTGTTTACTATTATTGGACTGATTTTTTCTGGGCGTTGACGGTGAAATACCGCGATGGTGCTGACCTAGTCAAATTGCAGAACCAGTTGGCTGATATATGGGAGCAGTTTGTCCCGGATATTGGACTAACGATTGAGTTTATTGAGGACCGGGTGGCTCTTCAATACACCGATGAAATCAAGCAATCCAAAATGCTGCTTGTGTTTGCCTTGCTTGCGATTGTGGTTGCTTGCCTTGGCCTATACGGCCTTGCCGCCTTCACGGCCGAACAGCGCACAAAAGAAATTGCCATTCGTAAAGTGCACGGTGCTGATGTTTGGGATGTGGTAAAAATGCTGCTGATGCAGCTTTCAAAACCTGTGCTGGTGTCCAACCTGATCGCTTGGCCCGTCGCATGGTATTTCATGACCGACTATTTGAATGGTTTCGTCTTCAGAATAGACCTGTCACCAGCCTATTTTATTGGCACAGGCATCGCCGCCCTTCTTATCGCTTGGGCAACCACAACGCACCAAGCGGTCAAGGTTGCCCGAACCAGCCCTGCCACCGTGCTCAGCAGCGACTAATGTCGTCTTATTATGCCGCAAACCGATAATACTGGACAGTGGTCGCGGTTAAAGCGATGGCAGTTCGTGAGACACAATCAAACCGTCGCTGTCGGCAATAATCCAGTAGCCGGGCTTTATGACAATGTCGCCAAGAGCAATGACAATGTCCACGTCTCCAAGCCCCGCCTTAACGCTTTTGCGCGGGCATGTACCTAATGCTTTGATGCCAATGTCTTCAGCGCAGATTTCATGCAAATCACGCACACAGCCATTAATGACGATACCCGCCCAGCCGTTTCTGGCGGCTTCTGCTGCCAAATTACCCCCCAAGAGGGCAGAGCGCATACTGGCGCCGCCATCAACGACGATGACCCGGCCTTCGCCAGGTGTGGACACCAAATGTTTGATCTGAGAATTGTCGTCTAGCGTTTTGACGGTAACTGCAGGGCCAGCGAAGTCTCGCCGGCCACCATAATTTTCAAGTGCCAGAGGCACGACAAACACATCGTCACCCTTGGCGTCGCTTACGTCTGCGGTCGCTAACTTGGGTGTGGGAATGGTTGTCATCTGGCACTCTTTTAAATTGTTCCTGCTGTGGTTAAGCTAGTCTTGTTTGTGGATGATTGGCACAAGCATATCACCCCAAGACCCTTCTTCGTTATGGTAACGCGACGCACGCATCAACTCAACGGTTACGCCCTTGCTAACCGCACCGATAACAGCATCGTTCAGGCGGTGTAATGCATTAGCTACTTGTCTGATAGCCATTTCCTGGCTTTCTTCCATGCTCGAATCAGCAGGTTTATCAGTCATAAATTCTCTCCGTTGGCGTCACTATTCATTAGTTACTTTAAGGGTTACAAATCTGGGTTATTTATTGATCGACTTTGAAATTTTATACTACAAAAAATATAGCCCGCGACATAATAAAACAAACACTATTTAGATTTTGTGTTAAGTTTCGGCACCAATGTTGCCTGATCACCTCGCTTTATCGTCAGGCCCGTGTAAACCGGATTCACTGGCGCCCTGCCTTTTTTAAGCGAGGCGCTACCTTTTGATTCTGACAATGCCCCGTAAACCTGTTTTTGGGCAGAAACAATCAAAGCGCCGCCCAAATTTTTTCCCATGGAATGTAGGCTGCGTTCCATCATTCTCATCATACCGGAGGCCCCAGGCCACCTTAGGGGTGGCACCATAAGTGCTGTGTCCCATTTCTCCGGCGGTAGCATCTGATCCTGCATCAGCGATGATATCTGCGTGCGGGAATAGGGCTGACCGTGCCCAAACGGCGTTGTATCAAGCGCAGACCACGTGCGGCGCCGGTTAGGTGCCACGGCAATCACCTGCCCCCCAGGTGCCAAAATGCGCCATATTTCCCGAAATAAATGCGCCGGACGGTCGCTATGTTCCAGAGCATGAACCACCAGTAGCCGCTCAACAGACGAATCCTCAATCGGCAGATGATATTCATCGACAAGGGCCGTCGCACTTGCCTGCATGCTGGGCCAGTGGCAAACACCCTGTGCAGCCGGCATTAGTGCGAAACCTCTAAAACCGCTATTTTCGTTACCCTGAGTGCTTTGTTGCGCTTGCGATAAATCCAGATACGGCAGCGCATACCCCAAGCCATACAAATTTGTCTTTGGTGCCTTCCACATAGGCTGGATGCACTGCTGGATAAGCTGGCTAACGGCAACACCAACCGGGCTTTGGTAAAACCTGTGCATTGACAAAACGTCAGGCCGCACTGCATTTTCCTTCAATCAAAAACAAACAATAATCAGTATTACTTTTCAGTGTTTAACACTATACCCGGTTTACCGCCAATCAAGCCCCTTCAAGTTAAATGGCAAAACCATCGCGGTGAAACAGGAAATTCAGCTGGTACTGGCGTTTTCGCCGTTCTCCAGAAACCGAGGAAAGACCCGATAGATGCCAGTAATTCTTTTGGCAATTTTTATTGATCTGGTTGGCTTTGGGATGATTGTCCCAATTCTGCCCTTCCTGACGAATGCATACGGCGGCGACACCCTGACAGGAACGACTCTGATCTCGGTCTATGCATTCGCGGCTTTTGCATTTGGTCCGATGTGGGGCCGTGTTTCTGATCGCATAGGACGCAAGCCCGCCCTTGTTATTACCTTTTTCGGCGCCGCAGCGGCTTATTTGCTGCTGGCATTATCAACCACATTATGGATGGTGTTTCTAGCGCGTGCGCTGTCGGGCGCCATGACCGGCAACGTGGGTATTGTGATGGCGGCTATGGCCGACATGAGCGACGATGCTAACCGAGGCAAAGCAATGGCCAAAATAGGCGCAGCCTTTGGCCTTGGCTTCGCATTCGGCCCCGGAATCGGTGGATATTTGAGCACAGTTAGCGGCGAAACAAGTGTTTTTCTCCCTGGTATGGCCGCTTGCGGCCTGTCCTTACTGGCAATGGTTCTGACGGCAATTTATGTACCGGAAACCAATCCGGCCAGCAGCCATTCGTCTTCAGAGGAAGATAAAACTGAAAAAACCGCTGCCGCAGAAACGGGCCAAAGTCATTTACCTCAATCCCACTGGCGTGCGATTGTTTTTGCTCCAAACCGCTTGTCACTTTTCACCATGTTTATTGTCACTGCCATGGGCCAAAGCGTCAGTTTTTCCATCGCGCCCTTTTGGGCCGACAGCGTACTTGGTTGGACGGCGCAAGAAGTAGGCTTTTTGCTGATGGGGGTTGGTGTTTTTGTCTTCATAGTACAAATTTGGGCGGTGGCGCCCCTGTTTCGGCTGATCGGCGAAATTCGCTCCCTGCAACTAAGCTCAGTATTTCATGTTGCGGGTTGCCTTATCATCATATTCGGACCACCGAGTGCTCTTACGGCAGCGATCGGATTTCCCTTGGTCCTTGGTGCCCTTACAATCAGCTACCCTGCGCTCAATAGCCTACTATCCCGGGGAACAGACCGCCGCATACAAGGGGCCGCCCTTGGTCTATCCAATGGGTTTTCGTCTATTGGCCGAATTGCCGGGCCAATAGCTGCGGCTTTATTCTTCAGTCAGGCAACGCCCGGCGCACCGTTTGCTTTCGTTGCTGTAATAGGCGCCGCCATTTTCGGTTGGTCGTGGCATGAAAATCGTCAGCGACCGTTTAAGAAAAGGCCTACGCTACCGGAATAAAAATCTACGGCCCTTGAGTTAGAATTTGCCGTTATTCAGTTGCATTGCCCAATGCACATTCAGAAGCCAACGGCGCCAACCACTGAGCGGCTTCCCGGCTAACTGAGGCCATGCCACGATGAAACGCGTCAATAATATTTTGGCCGTCGGCGGTAGCAACGGGCTGCATAGCTGAAAAGGTCGGCTGGCCAATCAGCCGGTTATCATTGTACCGGATCAAAATAAACTCGACCTCAATATCAACCCTGTCATCCGCAGGGGCAGCGCCGGGGACAAATTCAAAGGCCCATACCTTGGTGCCCAACCGACAACCCGCCTGTACGTCAATGGCACCTTGCCCCAAAAGTCTTGTGCCTGACATGCTGCCAATGGCCCGAATAAAATAGTCGCGAATCAAGTCTGTGGAATTAGCTGACCACTGGACACCTTGCAAACTGGTGCGCTGCCTGTTTTCCAGTGCAACCGCAACCTGAATGCCCCCCAGCCCGTCGCTCATAAGCGGCTCTTCAACATAAATGATGGTTGCCATATCACCAGCATTGGTCGTGACTGAGTCATATTCCAAACTATAAACATCATCCGCCGGACCATCGTCCCCAAAGGAAATTATGGGCCCACAGGCGGTCAAACTGGCAAGAGCAAAAAAGCCGCACGCCACCGAACGAAACAAATAAGTCAGTTTTTCAGCCTGGTTTTCCATCAGTTGCCATCCTCAACAGTGCGTCGCTTTTTCAGGTCATATTCTGCTTCTTTAGTGCCAAAGATAATCTCGGCCGGATTTTGTTCAATGCGACTCATCAAGCGTGAAAGGTTTCTAGCCGTCACCCGCAAATCGAGTATCATGCGAGAAACTTCCGGCAGGCTTGTGTTTACAAACTGGGTAACTGCGCCTTCATTAGCGGCAACCATATTGTCCACCCGCGCCAAAAGTGTTGTCGCTGTCTGCATAGTGGTTATGGCTTCACCCACAAGCTTTTTAGCATCACCTTCAATCAGGCTGTTACTATTCTCAACCAACGTATTTATTTTGGCCGTCGCCAGCTTGGTCTGAGTTAGAATTTCCTTTACATCGGCAACGATGGCCTCAAAGTCCTGTGTGCCGTTGGCAAGATTATTGGTTAACCGATCACTGTTGCGCAACACACCGGACACACTGGCGATATTCTCGTCGCTTAGGAGTTTTTGAATTTGACCAACTGCCAAAATTGCTTCGTTCACTAGATTTGGCGCACTTTCAAATATCGCCAAAATCGGTGAAGGAGCAGACTGAATGATAGGCCTTTCCTGACCCGGATGAGCCTCCAAGGGCGGTGCCCCCGGCGAGCCGCCGGAAAGCTCAATGTAAGCCACACCGGTTAGACCCTGAAATTCCAGCTGGGCAATGGATGCATCGCTTACCGGCACTTCAGCACGCAGCCTGATCCAAACACGCACCTTACTGGGGTCGTCTGGTGCCAAAGTTATGTCTCGCACGTCGCCCACAGGAATGCCGGAATAATAAACAATGCTGCGTTTTAAAAGGCCGCTAACTGTTCCGTCAAAATAAACATCGTAGTCACGGTATTCTGCGTCCAGGTCCACCTTGGCAATCCAAATGGCAAACGCCACAAGGCCAGCCAAGAATGTGAGAACAAACCCACCAACTAGTGCATATGACGCCCGGGTTTCCATCCAGTTGCTTCCTATTCCCTACTAGAGCCTAAACGATACCCGCAGCGCGAGCGCGCGGGCCACCAAAATATTCTTTTACCCACGGATGGTCAAATTGCACAACGTCTTCGAGCGGCGCATTGATCAGAATTCGTTTATCGCCCAACACTGCAACACGGTCGCACACCCGGTACAAAGTGTCGAGGTCATGCGTTACCAAAAACACCGTAAGCCTTAACGATTCGCTTAGGTCTTTTAGTAGTCCGTCAAACGCCGCAGCCCCGATTGGGTCTAGCCCGGCGGTCGGCTCATCAAGAAATAGAACCTTTGGGTCCAGAGCTAGTGATCGGGCAAGCGCAGCCCGTTTACGCATACCGCCAGACAGGTCTGACGGAAACATGCAGGCGGCTTCAAGCGGCAAACCCGCCATGGTTATTTTACTGCGCGCAAGATCATCCATCACATCTAGTGGCAGATCATAGTATTCCCGCAGTGGCACCTGAATATTTTGAGCCACTGTTAAAGAACTGAACAGGGCACCGTCCTGAAATAAAACACCCCAATCCTGGCGCGATGTTCTTTCTTCCGCCCGCGACAGCGATGCCTGGTCACGTCCATTAATCTCAATTGTACCAGCGGCTTGTTTGTTTAAGCCAATGATTGTACGCAGCAAAACAGACTTGCCCGACCCTGACCCGCCAACAATACCAAGAATTTCACCGCGCTGAACATCAAGGTCCAGATGTTCGTGCACAACATGTTCGCCGAAGGCGGTTTTAAGACCACGAATTCTAATAATCGCGTCTTGTCCATCCGGTGTTGGCACGGCGTTAGAGCTGCTGATCATATCATCCATCAAACACTCCTACAGCCCAATGCTGGTGAAAAAGATGGCGAACAATGCATCGAAAGCAATCACCAGGAATATCGCCTGTACTACGCTTTTGGTTGTACGCGAACCCAGTTCATCCGCGCTTCCCGATACCCGCAGCCCTTGATAGCAACCGCATGTGGCAATGATTGCGGCAAAAAACGGCGCTTTAATGATGCCAACCCAGAAATGGTCCACGGATATTTCCTCGCGGAAATAAACGATGAAGTTACCCGGCGAAATATCCAACTGTATCCATGCCATAAGCATACCGCCGGCAATGCCAACAATATCCGCATAAAAGGCCAAAAGTGGCAGGCAGACCAGCATGGCAATCAACCGCGGCAACACCAGCACATCGATAGGGTCCATACCCAGTGTTCGCATGGCGTCGACTTCTTCATTGAGCACCATGGAGCCAATTTGCGCGGTAAAGGCACTGCCGGAGCGGCCCGCAATAATAATGGCCGTCAACAATATACCCAGCTCGCGCAAGTGAGAAATTCCCATCATATCAATGACAAAAATATCGGCGCCGAATTTAGCTAGCTGGATCGCCCCTTGGTTGACCATGACCGCGCCAATCAAAAATGAGATCAAACCCACAATACCCATGGCACGCATGCCGGTAACATCCATCTGATGGATAATCGGCACAATCCGCACCCGGTGCGGATCAGTGATGGACCCCATAAGCCGAATCAAAACAAGGCCAAGAAAACTCAGCAGCCGCGCGAACGAGCGCAGCGCCATCCAGAAGGCTTCGCCGGTCTCGGACAGTATGGCGAGATACCAAGGCAGCGTCTCTGGCTCAGTGCGAGCGGGCGGCGGACAGCAGGTAATAACATCCAAGAGAGATTTATGCGCATCAGGAACGCCGGTTAAAGTTGCTTCGCAGTGTTCGCCTACATTCCCGGCAAACCGGCGCACCAAAACGGCACCGGTCGTGTCGAGCGACTTGAGCCCGCCACAATCCAGTGAAGAGGCAGACAATGCCACAGCGTGCCGCGACTTTGGCGAAAACAATGATCGCATCGTCTGGTCAATGGCATGAGCATTTTCAATAACCCAGTCACCTTTCAGCAGGATGCGCGTGTCCTCACCCGCACCCTCAACGATAACAAAGTCATTATTTTGAACTATTGTGTTCATTTGCCAATCAAGGTCCGCTGCCAATCACACTCTTCGCTTACCGTGTTCGAGTAAGCTATCATTATTACATTACAGGCCCAGCCTCGCTAACAATAGCGGCTAAGGCAAGCAGTTATCGAAAAACAGGGTCAAAAGTGACCGAGGTCGGCGTGCTAAATCTTTGCGACCTGACGCTCAGCCAAAATTTCAGAAGCCAGTTTCTTTGAACGGAAATTATCCACATCAATCGGCGCTTCCGGAAACGGCATTCTCACGGCAACAAGCACTGTATTAAATTTTTTCGACATGCGTTGCATGCTTCTATCCAAGCTATAAACAGCAAAACGATAAGCAATGGCATTCCAGAAACCAAAAGCTTTGAGAACCCTGTACAATGACTTCGCGAACTGACCACCGGTGCGAAAAACACTCACCAAGTCAACGGTTTCTCTATCCAATATGGCATAGAGATTACAATTGGAATATTCGTTGTCAGCAAATTTGTGGAATCGTCGTTGCCCGTCAGGATAAACATCCAGCAGAACCTTTTTCTCTGTCATGGCAATCGCAGACCGGGCATGGGCTTTGTGAATTTCGTTGCAAAAATGTGCAACCATCTCCGGCGACAACAAAACATTGTCAGCCGTCGTCACCAGTGCTGGTAAAAGGTCGTCCCCATCTACGGCAATGACAAAGCTAGAATATAGGTCTGTCCCTGCGATAACTGCCCTGGCTTTGCCGGACGCTTTCATTCGCTCATACGCAGGAACACCGTCCAACACATCAAGCTGATCGATAGAAATGGTCACTCGCTCGATTTCAGGACTTTGGTCAAGGCAATCCAAAACATGCTCAACAAGTTTTTTGCCGCCCATTTCAATAAGGCATTTATGAGAAACACCCGCGTCAGCGGCCAATTCATTGACTACACCTACACGCTGCGCCGCCATTACGACCGCATGGAATTTTTTCAAATGCAAATCCTTTATATCAGATCAGCCGGGCTAATAAGGCCTTGGCGCAGCATACTATGGCAAAGGATCGTTTCGATCAATTCCGGGTATTCAACCCCGGCACCCCGCGCAGAAAAGGGCACTGCTTTTTTAGACCACAAATTACAGCTCAGGTTAATCTCGAGGAAATTCAATGCACCCGTATCAGGGTCATATTTAAACTCCATGCGCGCATAGTCGCAGGGCCATATTTCAGGTAAAATATTTTCTGCATGGCGGTGCAGTCTGTCAATAATAGGTTGTTCCTTATATATTTCCAGGACAACATCATCACTTTCCGTCAAATGTCGCTTTTGTTCGTAAGACCGAATTGCCAGCGGGTCATCAACCAGAAAACGAACGATCGGCAAAATCCATGGTGTGCGGCCACCAATTATCGGCACGGCCAACTCGTAGCCATCAACAAAATCCTCAACAATCGCGTCGTGACCAAGTCCATGCAAATATTCAATATGGCCCTTAGCACCGGCCCATGTTTCTACAGCTTTTATGCCCCATGAGGCAGAACTGGCATTTGGTTTAACTACTAATCGGTCAGTCCCAAAATTCGGAGCTTCAATTGACGGACAACCGCGCCGGTATATTTCCCAATCGGGTGTGTCAAGGCCGCGGTTCTTCGCCGCCAACTTCATCAGATGCTTATCATCCCCCAGGCCGCGCAATATGGGACTGGCCCCTAAGAAGGGTATCTTATTGTAAGACGAAATCAGCGGTGCCAGCATTTCGCTGTTTACGAAACCACCCCGATTAAAAAGCGTGAAAAGAAAATCATAGTCGCGCGCTTCAAAAAGCCGCTCATATCGACCGCAGGCTTCTATGTTGAAACCGATCGCCTTCAGAGTTTCGCGCAGCTCATAATGATATGTGGCGTGCGTTCCATCTTCATGGTCCGGGGTTCCATCACCCTCTGCCCATTTTGCAAGGAACAGGATTTTCAACCTTCCCTTAGCTTTGTCGTTCAGGCGCATACACTGTTCGTGTGGCATAATAACCTCATTTTTTCGGTGATTCTGAATAATAATCACCGTGAAACAATCGTTAGCGCCCTCCACACGCGCTGCTCGAACTCCCCATCAGGTCACTTCATCTACATCGTTTTTGGTATCATGCCAAATTGTTTTCAATGGTAACAATGACATGGACATGCTTGTCACACGCGCAGAGCCCGGTTAGACTTGAAAAAAAGGACGAATATTGCGCGCGGACGGGAAAGCAGCCCTCAGGACATTATACCCAGCCATACAACCCTTTCACAAGGAGTGGGTGGCAACGGAGGATGGCCACAGGATATATGTTGAGCAATCTGGCAACCCTAATGGACTGCCGGTCCTATTTGTGCACGGCGGCCCTGGCGGCGGCAGCAGCGCAATCCAGCGCAGATTCTTTAATCCCAATAAATATCGTATTATTTTGTTTGACCAGCGCGGCTGCGGCCAAAGCAAGCCTCATGCATCGCTTGAGAATAATACCTCTGAGCATTTAATTTTGGATATGGAACAAATTAGAACCCACTTGGGCGTTGATAAATGGATTCTTTTTGGCGGTTCATGGGGCAGCACGCTTTCTCTCTTATATGCTCAAGCTTTCCCAACACGCCTTCGCGGCCTTATTCTGCGTGGTATTTTCCTGATGCGACAGCGGGAGCTGGACTGGTTTTACCGCGATGGAACCGGCCGCATCTTCCCCGAGTCGTGGTCGCGGTTCACTGGCCTTGTCCCTGAAGACGAGCGCGACGACCTAATCAAAGCCTATTACAGGCGCCTGACGGAGCCAGAATTTGAAGAAACCCGCCTGCGATTCGCCAAAGAGTGGAGTTTGTGGGAAGGCAGCACAGTTACCTTGGTGCCCGACGAGGAACAGCGGGCCCATTCAGTTGATCCGGTATTCGCTCTCGCATTCGCCCGCATCGAAGCTCATTATTTTCACAACAAAGGCTTCCTGAAAACCGATAACCAGATTTTGAGCGATGTCACAAAGCTTGTCGGCATTCCAACCACCATTATCCAGGGTCGTTACGATTCGATTTGCCCGCCCATTTCTGCTTGGGAGCTTTCCAAAGCCATGCCTTGGGCAAAGCTCAAAATGGTAGCGGTTGCGGGTCATTCAGCTTTCGAGCCCGCCATCCAGCATGAGCTGATATGTGCAACAGACGCTGCCTGAAACAGCGTGATGCGGCATGATGCCTCAAGGCGTTGACGCGCCCATTTGCTTGGCCATAGATTGCATCAAATTTTAATTCTTATAGGCGGCAAAACCCATGAACAAAATACTGATTTACGTGATGGCTTTGTTAACCGCGGTCTCCTTTCCAGCTTTGCCGCATGGAAACGATCATGGCGCCACACTGGACATTTCGCAGGCCTGGGCGCGTAAAACCGGTTCCAGAACAGTTTCCGCTGCCATTTATTTGGACATTAAAAATTTATCGGAGACCACCGAAACACTGCTTTCCGTTCAAACGGAGCGCGCACGCATGGCCATGATCCACCGCTCGATGGAGCAAGACGGCATCATGCGTATGCACATGCAAGACGACGTTGAGATTGCTGCAGGCGAATCAGTATCTTTTGAACCAGGCGGCCTGCATATAATGCTGACCAGCCTGACCGAGCCTCTTAAAGAAGGCGATATATTCCCACTTACGCTGTCCTTTGAACATGCGGGAGACGTACAGATTTACGTGGCCATTACCGGTATCGCTGGCTTGAAAAAAGAATAACCGTTTCGGGCGGCGACTATAGCCAGCCTGCCGCATCCTTGCGGACAACGCCCTCCAGCATATCCATACCTAGGTCACTGTCATTAAGGCAGGGAATATAGTGAAAATGCGTACCGCCAGCTGCCATAAACTGTGCCCGAAGTTCCATATTGAGTTCTTCCAGTGTCTCAAGGCAGTCCGCTGAAAAAGCCGGTGCCATAACAGCCAGCTTTTTGACACCGCTTGCCGCCAGGTCCTCGACCATTTTATCTGTGTAAGGTGTAACCCACTGCGCCGGACCAACCCGCGATTGAAAACTTGTAACGACCTTCTCAGGCGAGAGACCAGATGCTTCCTGAAATAACCGCGATGTTTTCCGGCAATGGCATGGGTAAGGATCACCCTTGTCAAAATAAGCTTGTGGGATTGAGTGATAGGACATCAATATCCTGTCTGGTTGCCAATCCAGCTCGGCCAAAGACACCTTTGCGGACTCAGCTAACGCAGAAATATAGGCCGGGTCATCACAGTAACGAGTAACTGTGTGCACCGCCGGTTGCCACCGCATTTTCCCCAAACATTCAAACGCTTTGTCGAAAGAGGATGCGGTGGTTGTTGCACTATATTGTGGATAAAGAGCGAAAAGGATAATGCGTTCGCAGCCCTCTTCCTGCAACGCGCGAAGACCGGTTTGGATAGATGGATTACCATAGCGAAATGCCCATGCCACAGTGAGGTCATTGCCGAATCTCTCACTCAAATTTTCGCTTTGCGACCGCGCATAGGTTCTAAGCGGCGATTCGTTGCGTTCATAATCCCAAATCTTGGCATATGCCTTTGCCGACTTGGCCGGTCGAAAGGTTAAAATAGGGCCATACAGAATGGGCAACCACAGCAGCCGAGGTGTTTCTATCACTCTCGGATCGGACAAAAACTCTGCCAAGAATTTACGCACTGCTCCGTAGGTAGGGGCATCTGGCGTCCCCAAGCTCATCAATAACAGGCCCGTTTTACCGTGTTTTACGGTTGGGTGGCCTGCGGGAAATGTTTCACTCATCATGCTGACTTTCGATCAATCTTGTACGGGTTGCAAACTAAAGCCGAGTTCTTAGTGCAATATACGCACAAGCATCGCTCCCGGTTCTCTGAGAGGGTCAGTGGCCACAGATAATATAACGCCGTCTCTGGGTGAATAATAATGGGCCAATTCGCCGCCATAGGCATCAACCATCGTGGCAATTTTCTGACCTTTGGTTACGCGCTCCATAAGGGCCACATGAACATAAGCAAACCCACCCACATCTGTGTAAACATTCACGGTTGTTGCCCCAACAAAAGGATCGGCTACCCCACTACCCTCCTCGTCTAAAGGCATATCTGGCAGCATATCAAGACCTCTCATTACTTTCAGAAGGCCTGAAACCGAGCGAGAAACCAAATCAGGCTGCCAGCGCTTGGGCCCCCCCACCTCCAGGGTAACAGAGGGAATGCCCGCCTGCATCAACGTTGTCTCCAGTGTGCCACCTTGCCCAGAGTCGTTTTTGATCAGGTCCGGCGACAGATCAAAAGCCATCTGCCGCGATACCGGATTACGAAAGTCTGCAAAAACAAACAGCGGATAGTCAGACCCCCGAGTTTGAGTATGAAGGTCAACGGCGAAGTCCGCGTTGTTCTTAAAAATTTGATGCCAAAGCCTTCCAACATAACGTTCGGCTGTGCTCCCATAGTCTAGTCGCCCTGGAAATAACCGGTTTAGATCAGCCATATTGCCGCCATGGTCCGAGCCAACAAAATGACGATTATTGGCATTCAGGCCTGGCTGATTCACACCGGGCACCGCAATTACTGTTCCACGCAGCATCGTTAAATCTAGTGACTGCATCAGCTTGTGAATGACCGAAATGCCGTTAAGTTCGTCCCCGTGCACCGCCGAAGTTAGTAACAGTCTGGGTCCCGGCGCGGTTCCTTTGGCTACAAGTATCGGTACCCATATGGCTTCCCCAGTGTTTCTGCTACCCGCATCAAACTTCAGCCTATGTAGCCCCGAGGCCATGCCAGAAGTATCAAGCAGCTTCACAGCCTGCACGCGCGCCCCATCATCAGCACCCAGCTCACCCGAATCGGCGGGCGAGGGTAGAATACCTATGCCCAGAAACATCGTGCAAAGGATCAAGTTTTTCAGCATTTTCATCGTAAATTCAGTGTCTTTTCCATCAATAGTGTCTCTAATTTGGCCCGTATCTGATTTTTTATCCACATTAATTTGCAATGACATAGTTCATTTTGAGGTTGCGCCACCTGCGTCAAATGGGCCAAACAGAAGTGTGGCTTGTTTTTATAGCTGAAAAAATAGCTAAGGGACTGACAATGGGCGCGCATTGTTGCAACGATGTAAAGTTTGACGGGGTTGACCCTGCATACAAACGTGTGCTGTTCATCGTCATCGCCATCAATGCCTTTATGTTTCTTGTAGAAATGCCAATGGGCTTTGTTGGCCAATCCCAGGCACTGAAAGCCGACGCGCTTGATTTTCTCGGCGACACACTGACCTATGCAATTTCCCTGGCCGTTATTGGTAAAACCGCGACGCTGCGCGCCAAAGTCGCACTGTTGAAGGGTTTCAGCCTTGCCGTTATGGGCATTTGGGTTTTGGGCTCAACGCTTTATTCGGTTTTTTATATGCAAGCGCCCACCGCCATAATCATGGGTTCAGTTGGGTTTGCAGCCCTTGCAGCAAACGTTATCAGCGTGCTTCTGCTGATGCGCTTTAAGGACGGCGATGCCAATGTCAGATCAGTGTGGCTATGCAGCCGCAACGACGCCATCGGCAATATTATGGTTATGGTGGCGGCATCCGGTGTGTGGCTTTCTGGCACAGGCTGGCCTGATCTTATCGTTGCTGGCTTGATGGCATCCCTTTTCCTGAGTGGTGCTTTCACGATCATTCGCCAAGCCCGGCACGAATTGGCACACAATCATGCGCCGGCGGAATAATCAGACGTGGAAGAAGAAAAAAAACATTTCCTTCTGACCAAACGGTTTTTACCCCTGTTTCTAACCCAGTTTCTGGGCGCATTTAACGACAATCTTTTCCGGCAAGCCGTAATTATTCTCATCACTTTTCGATTTGCCGCCGAGGTATCAATTGCACCGCCAATCCTGACAAACCTTGCGGTTGGGCTATTCATCCTACCGTTTTTTCTGTTTTCCGCACTTGCAGGTCAATTGGCTGACAAGTTCGAAAAATCCAACCAGATTATCTGGATAAAATTGTGGGAAATTATCCTGATGGTCATCGGCGCTTTCGCTTTTTATGCCGAAAGCCTGACTTTGATGATTATCGTTCTCGCAGGGCTGGGCCTGCAGTCAACATTCTTTGGGCCTATTAAGTACGGTATATTGCCCGACCTGATGAAGCGGAGCGAGCTGTTAACAGCCAACGCGCTGGTAGAAGCCGCAACTTTTGTCGCCATTCTGCTCGGTTTAGTAATCGGTGGCATGCTTGTTCTTAGCGAAGGCGGCCTGACTCAAGTCTCCTTCTTTATGATCGCGATTGCCGTTATCGGCACGCTCACCGGGCGCATGGTGCCCAAAACCGGACCGGCTGCGCCATCGCTCAAAATCAATATCAATATTTTTGCCTCCACCGGACAGCTGCTTAAATCCAGCTGGAATAACGACATAAGCCGGCGCGCCATTATAGGCATCAGTTGGATCTGGCTGTTAGGGACAATTTTTATCGCCCAAATCCCTGACACCGTTAAAAACCGCCTTGGCGGCGACGAGCAAATTGTTACCCTGTTCATGGCTTGCTTTTCACTGGGCATCGGTGCTGGCTCACTAATCTGCAGTCGCCTTCTGAAAGGAACTATCTCAGCAAAGCTTGCAAAGCCTGCCCTCTGGGTGCTTGCCACTATAACAGCTGTGATGGTTTTCTTGCTACCCGCAACCGCCCCCGCAGACACAGCTATTGGGCTCACTGTTTTTCTTCAGTCACCAAGCAACATTATTATTACTTTGCTGATGATCGGCATCGCAGTGGGAGCAGGAATCGTCATTGTGCCGCTCTATGCCATCTTGCAGGATAAAACCGACCGGCAGGAACGCTCTCGTACAATGGCCGCAACTAACATAGTCAACAGCGGCTTCATGGCAATCGGGTCTCTCGTTGCAGCGGCCATGATCGGTGCAGGCGTCTCGTCGCCCCAGGTGCTTTTGATAACCGGCATTGCCAACCTGATATTTATTCCAGTGATCGGGCGGCTACAACGCGACCTGTAACAAAGGCGGGCGACTTAAAGGCCGGCGCTAAAAACCGCCATATAGATACATTTGAATCAAAGACTTGAGGCATTCGCCTAACAAGGATTATACTGGGCCCAAAGGGGAAACCAGTTGGCACGCATATTCCACCGCCGCAAACAACCTATTGTCGAAGCCATTGGGCAAACAATGGTCTTCTTATCGTTTGTTGGCGCGGTTCTTTATGGCGGCGGCTGGTATCCGGACGGCCTGTTATGGCAGGTGACGGCGAAAGCCAGTGCCGTTAGTTTTCTGGTACTCTTTGTTTTGGTCACATCGCAGACAACCAACCATTTGATCTTATTGTTGGCCCTGACGGCATCCGTGCTCGGCGATGTTTTGCTCGCGCTTCCAGGCGAGAACAGCTTCCTGCGTGGCTTACTCGCTTTTTTCGTCGCCCACATTTTTTATGTTGGTCTGTTCATCAAGAACCGGCTTGAATTTGAGGATGTTTCCAGCACACGGATACAAATAAGCGGTTTGGTAATTGCCGCTGCTGGAATAGGGGCCTTCCTACTGTACCAAAGCAACCTGGACTCTATGCTGATACCCGTCATGGCTTATACTACCGTGTTAACCCTCATGACGGTCAGCGCTCTTTTCAGTCGGTTTCCCATTAAACTGGTTGGAACCGGTGCAGTATTATTCCTGATATCTGACTCTATCTTGGGTGCTCAGACGTTTCTTGATGTCAATCTGGGAGGGTCTATCAGCGTATGGGTTTCCTATTATCTGGGACAATTATTCCTTGCACTCGGCGTAATGCTTTACGATGAACGACCCACTCATTTTGGTGGATACCGATTTGACTAACCACCGTTAATAGCCCAATAGATTTTACCTGAACCTTAAGTGCCGGAATATGCTCGCCGTGGATAAACAACAGAAAAAACTACAAAAGAAGGCTGCGACGCTGGTTGAAGCGCTGCCCTATATGCGCAAATACAGCGGTGAAACATTTGTAATAAAATACGGTGGGCACGCCATGGGCGACGCCGAGCTTGCGCGCCAATTCGCTGCAGACATCGCACTGTTGCGCCAGGTTGGCATTAACCCGGTGATCGTTCACGGCGGCGGACCGCAAATTGGTGAAATGCTGGGCCGGCTTGCTATCGAGAGCGAATTTATTGACGGTCTCCGGGTGACAAGCAAGGCAACCGTCGAAGTCGCCGAAATGGTATTGTGTGGTTCCATTTGCAAATCAATTGTCGCCGATTTAAACAGTGTTGGTGCGCGAGCAATCGGTCTATCAGGTAAAGACAGTTCATTGGTGACCGCTAGAAAAGTTGAACGCACCAAACCAGACCCGGATTCCAACATTGAAAAAGTTATCGATCTTGGGTTTGTCGGTGAACCGTCGGTCATTGACCCGACTATCCTAACCCAGAGTATTACCAACGGCATTGTTCCGGTTATCTCGCCGATTGCGCTGGGCGAAGACGGCAACACCTACAATATTAACGCAGACACAATGGCCGGTGCCATTGCGGGCGCTCTGGGTGCACGGCGCTTCGTATTACTGACAGATGTGCCCGGTGTTCTCAATAAAGACGGCGCCATGCTAACGGAACTAACCGCAGATGATATTACCACCCTCAAAACAGATGGCACCATCACAGGCGGTATGATCCCCAAAGTGGAAACCTGCCTGCACGCGATCGAGCAAGGAGTGCGGGGTGCAGTTATTCTCGATGGTCGGGTAACCCACGCAATATTGCTGGAGCTGTTCACTGAACGCGGCGCGGGCACCCTGATCAGAGGTCAGGCTCCGGCGTAAGCGCTTCAGTTCTTAGTCTACCGAGGCTACTCCTGATCGGTAAAATAGCTTAAATGCCAATCGAGTTCATTTTCATTTAGGGGATATTTGTTACCGTCTTTAGCCAGAAGTAACTGAGCCGTTGGTACCAAAGCAAACCGGGTTTGAACATCGTAAGCCGTGCGCATTTTCAAGCCTGCTTTCCAGCACAGTGCCGTCACGGCGCGGCCACTTTTTGACATAATAACCTGACATACAGTTTCTGCCGCCAAGTCGGCCATTACAGCAAGGCACTGCATCAATAGTTCACGCCTGTTTTCATTGATTTGTTCGAGAACAAATTTGTCGTCTAGCATGCCGCGTTCAAAATAGTCCTGAGCTGTTGCTGCAAGTTTTGCCTGCTCGTCGTCACCAACCCGCTCAACCGCCAATCGCTCCCGAACTTTATCCAGCAGGTCATCTGCCTGATCCTCTGACAGTTCGCTTTGTTCCATCATGGCATGCACTAATGCAGAGGCAACAAAACCGGCAATGCGTTTCATAGCTCTTATCGAAAGCTGTGGTCGCAGCGAAAGTGGCTGATGCAAATCTTCAGCATTTTCTGCCTGCGAAATAATTCGATCAAGCGTTTCTTCCCTAATTTGAGCGTTCTGATTGGTCAGAAGGGCAGAAACTGCGGGTACATCAAGCGTGCCAGCTATATCCGAGGAAACATCTTCCGATACCGTTGTCCGGTTCGCAATAGCCTCAAGTGCACCAGAGCTGCTTCCAGCAGCAATTATCTCTCGCAAATCATCATCATTTAACAACGGAGAATATTGCAAAATAGGCCCGCAAACGATCCCTTCAACGTCTCGGGCTAAGCGGTCCACAAGTGCTTTAGGCACGTTTGGGCTGTACTTTATCTCCTCTGCCACCATAGCCCGCACTTTGGGCAATTGATCTTTGGCGAGCGATTCCAAAACCCCGATTGATTTGTCGCGCAGGGTTTTTTGCTCGTCTGATTTCATATCAGGCACAAGTCGACCGATTTTACGCGCCAATTCAGCCCGTACGTTCTCATCCTCATCATTCTTGAGTATTTCATCTGCTTGTATAGGCGTCGATGCATTGCCAGCAATCAACTGTCGAACTGATGCCGACTGATCCTCTGCCAAAAAATACAAAACCTCCGGGCGTACATCTTCGCGGTTTGCAAGCTGTTTTCTCTGGCCCTCTGACCCCCCCTTCAGGATCTTCTGTTCGTCTTCGACCGATAGTGTGTCTGGCAATTGTTTTTCACCGCCAAAAATAGACTTGATTTTATCCAGCATTACACCGTTCCTCCAGCCATCACTCTTTGGGGCTCGCTCGGCGCAGAGGCAATTGCCACATTACTGCGCCCGGCACTTTTCACTTCATAAAGGGCAGCATCAGCGCGTTCGGCCAAACCGGCGAACTTTAGATCCAGGCCCGGTATAGACGGGCAAACCCCAACAGAGGCAGATAATTTCAGATGGCCCGCACCAATTTTCTCCCTGATAGCGGGCATAGAGTCGATCAACGCCTTTGCTTTCAGAGCCGCATCGGGCGGTGAAATATCCTCCAGCCACAAGACAAACTCATCGCCGCCGTACCGACCAACAAAATCACAGGAACGGACGAGAGCCTGCATGGTATCGGCAACCATTTTTATGGCATTGTCCCCTGCTTTATGGCCAAGGGAATCATTTACTTCCTTGAAATGGTCGAGATCGACAAACAGCAAACAACCAGATTGGCCTGATCGGCACTGGTGACGAAGCCGCCGCTCAACAGATTCGACAAATGCACGCCTGTTCATAATGCCCGTCAACTCATCCTGCGAGGATAAGCGCTGCAATTTATTAATCAGTTGTGCTTTTCCAAAGGCCGCCGCAAGCGAGCCTGTAATATCAGCTAGTAAGGACTTCTCATGCTCGGCCCAAGGGTACTGGTTTGTGTCTCGGCAAATGACGAACATACCGATACCCATACCGCCCTCTTCCAGTCGAACGGCAAGATGACTATTGGCGCCGTCCTGCACTTGAAGGACGGGGTCTGGAGAAATCGCCAATTTTTTCCAGGTTTCGTCAATGTCTGGAACGATGGCGGATTCACCGCAAATGGCGGCGGGCACTAACCCTTCCGGAAATTTGATCACCGACCAAACCAGATCAGCGCGCAGCACATCTAATAGTTCATTCGCAGCGCTATCTAACAAGGATTCCGCGGTGTCCGTCTCGTTTATCATTTCTATGATTCGCTGCTGCACACTCAAGCGAAGGTTGTCCATTCGGGTCTGGCGATCAATCGCTACTTGCTCAGATACATCCCTGCAGACACCCCTGACACCAATAACTTTGCCTTCAGGCGATAAGACAGGCTCAACCTTAAAGCTAACCCAATATTTTTCGCCTCTGACATTCTGTTCATTCTGTTTGTTTTGGCCAAAATCGATTTGAACGGCATTAAAGGTCTGAATTTTCTTTGTCGAAAAGGGGTTGCGCGATGGCACTTTTCCTCCGCTCCAAAAAATATCATCGGCTGATCGGCCAATCCAACCCTCTAATTGTTGGCCAAGTGCCTGACTGGGAGACACAAAACGGAACACTTTCTTTTCGTCAACTTCAAAGCAAAAGTCCACGGCGCGTTCCAGCAAGCCCTTCAGCATACTGCGGCTTTCAAGCAAGGCTTCAGTCATCCGGTCCGACAATGTTGTATCGCGTGCTGTAATCATTACCCGGTCAGCAAAATAAACGCCGGTTAGCGAATAACGCGTGCCGTCGGCCAAAGTCATTCTCTCCTCAGCAACGGAACGGTTAACTTTTACTGCATCAAAAAGTGACACCAGCTCCGGTACTCGGGCATCCCATGACTTCAAAAGAGGAAATGCATTGCTACTATTATCAACCACGCATCCGGTTAATCCGATTGAGATCGCGCAAACCGTTGTTTTTGCCAATTCAGGCGACTGCTTTGCTTTATTTTTTCTTAGTTTTAACATTTGCCTGATCACATAACTGGAAACTGGTCACTGCATACGGTAAGACCACACAGTTAAAGTTGTTTTAACATTCAGATCATTTTGCTCACGGCCCAAAACCCCGATTAGATCGAGACAGGACAGCGCATGCAGAAACAGACCCCAGTCCCTGACGACAAGCACCATCACCACCCGATTTTCGGGGAAGACCGCGACATCTATGTTTTTGACTTGGACAACACGCTCTACCCGGCAGAGAGCAACCTATTTTCTCAAGTGGATGTAAAAATCGGCGAGTATGTTCAGAATTTCCTCAATCTGGACCCCGTTGCAGCACGCAAAGTTCAAAAGGGCTACTTATTGGAACATGGCACCACACTCGGCGGATTGATGGCAAATCACGATGTCGATCCGTTTCACTATCTGGACAGTGTGCATGATATTGATATGTCACCGATTACCAATGACCCTGCACTGCGCCAAACCCTCCTTTCACTTAAAGGAAGGCGGTTGGTTTTTACCAATGCAGACCAACCCTATGCGGAGCGGGTGCTCGATCGCTTGGGCATTGGTGACTTGTTTGAAGGAATTTTTGACATTCATGCCGCGAGCCTAGCCCCCAAACCAAGGCCCCATGTTTATGATATGTTTCTTGATCGGCACAGCGTTGACCCCAACCGGGCGATAATGTTTGAGGACATGGTTCGAAACCTGATACCAGCGCACACGCTCGGCATGGCCACCGTTTGGATCAATACCGGCAGTGTATGGGGAGAGGCAGATTATGACGCCAGCAAAATCCATGCTGAAACCAACAGCCTTCACAGCTGGCTCGACGGCCATATTGAGCGCCAAAAAACCTAACCCAATCATAGGTGACGCATTGACTTCAAGGGCTGGGCCGCTATTGTTTGCCAACTTTTTAAACACCTATCACGCTTGATTTAGCGAGCGCATTATAAAGGGTTCTGCAATGGACTATTCCCATCTGGAAGCGACGATAAACGAAGCATTTGAAGCGCGTGACACCATCGACAACCGCACGACCGGTGAAGTCCGCGATGCTGTTGATACGGCTCTTGACCTGATGGACAGCGGCACCCTTCGCGTCGCCAGCAAAACAGACGGCGCCTGGCAGGTTCATCAGTGGCTGAAAAAAGCTGTTCTCTTGTCGTTTCGGTTGAATGAGATGGAAACCATTGACGGTGGTCCGGGTCAAAACACCCCGTGGTGGGACAAGGTTGCCAGCAAGTTCGAAGGCTGGGATGCCCAGACATTCGCGAGCGCTGGTTTTCGTGCAGTACCCGGCGCAATTGTACGCCGCTCTGCCTTTATCGGTAAAGGCGCGGTATTGATGCCGTCTTTTGTAAATTTGGGTGCTTACGTGGATGAAGGCGCCATGATCGATACTTGGGCGACCGTTGGTAGCTGCGCCCAGATTGGCAAGAATGTGCATATCTCTGGCGGTGCAGGCATCGGCGGGGTGCTTGAGCCCCTGCAGGCTGGGCCGGTTATCATTGAAGATAATTGTTTTATCGGTGCGCGCAGTGAAGTGGCTGAAGGTGTGGTTGTAGAGGAAGGCGCTGTCCTTTCCATGGGTGTTTATCTGGGCGCATCAACCAAGATTGTTGACCGCGCAACGGGCGAAACATTCATTGGCCGCGTGCCCGCCTACAGCGTCGTTGTACCGGGGGCAATGCCTGGCAAAGCGCTGCCTGATGGTACGCCGGGCCCTAGCCTCTACTGCGCTGTAATCGTGAAACGGGTAGACGAACGCACACGCTCCAAAACCTCTATCAACGAACTTTTGCGGGACTGACGAGTGTCGTTGATTGATCCCATCGAACTATCGCAAGCGCTGATCCGCCATCCGAGCGTGACACCGGACACCGGTGATGCGCTTGATTTGCTCGCGGAGCACCTGAAAGCACTGGGTTTCGAATGCCACAAGCTGATTTTCGAGGAAGAAGGCACAGACCCCGTACCCAATCTATATGCACGGCTTGGGGATGCTTCACCCAATTTTTGCTTTGCCGGGCACACAGATGTGGTGCCCGTTGGTGCGGCGCACAACTGGAGCGTTGATCCCTTTGCCGCTGATATTAAGGACGGCAATCTGTATGGGCGCGGCGCATCAGATATGAAGTCTGCCATCGCTGCTTTTGTTGCAGCAGTTAGCACGTTTCTGACCAATACTTCGCCGAACGGGTCGATCTCGTTATTGATAACCGGAGACGAAGAAGGCCCCGCTGTTAATGGCACAAAAAAAGTGCTCGATTGGCTGTGCGAGCGCGGCGAAGCCATAGACTATTGTCTGGTGGGCGAGCCTACAAACCCACAAGAATTGGGACAAATGATCAAGGTGGGACGACGCGGCAGCCTACACGGCATGCTGACAGTTCACGGCGTTCAGGGCCATGTGGCATATCCGCAGGTGGCAAAAAACCCGATCCCTGATTTGGTGGCTGTTCTTGCAGAACTCAGTAAAGAACCGCTCGATGAGGGCAATGACCTGTTCCAGGCTTCGAACCTGGAAATCGTTAATATAGACATTGGCAATGACAGTCATAATGTTATCCCCGCCGAGGCGAAAGCGCGCTTCAACGTCAGGTTCAACAATGAGTTCACACCGGAGGGGCTGCAGGTTGAACTGTTGCGCCGCATGGACCGTGCAGGCGTTGACTATCACATCGACTGGTGGGTATCAGGTGACAGTTTCCTGACCGAAAAGGGACCACTTTCAGACGCGCTCGTCGCTGCGGTGGAAAATATAACCGGCAAAACACCTGAGCTTTCTACCACTGGCGGCACGTCAGATGCCCGCTTCATCAAAAACATGTGCCCGGTGGTAGAGTTTGGCCTTGTCGGTGCAACCATGCATAAGATCGACGAACATGTTGCTGTATCGGATATTGAGACGCTCAGCCTTATATATCAGGACGTTTTGAAGCGCTTGTTAACCCCGCAATAGTCTTTCGAAAAGTTTGCTCGTAACACGGCCAAAACCAAGCGCTATAACAACCATAAAGTTTTAGTTTCTTCTTATTGGTGTATTTGGTATAGTAGACACGTTGGTCACTAGCCAGCACGTTTATCGTTTGTTCCAACGGTGGGTAAATTGTTTGGCATTATGCACTCCCGGTGCTTCTGGGAATCTGTCCCAGTTGCACTAAATTGTCACGGCAGAACAATTTACACCTTATGGATACGGACATTAACCTGACAGGACTTTCACCCCTGCGCCTGCAGGTTTTGCGGCACTAGTGCGCTGACAAGGTGGCGGCTATATACCCCCATGCCCCAGAGCATTTATGGTCGCCACCTCCTCCTGCTCGAAAACCGGATTATGTAATTTTTTGAATATTCGCTTCCCAGTTCGCGCCGTCAAACTCCGGAATGTCCATATCTTTCAGAGGCAAATTATCGACGCACCTTGCGTTAACCGACCATCCGTCAGGGTGGCTGCGCGGCACATAAAAGGCTTTCACCCCGCAAGTTTTACAAAACAAATGCCGAGCCACACCTGTGTTAAATCGGTAGTCAGTGAGATTGCCCTCGCCTTGCGTAATACGGAACGTGTCTGCCTCTACAATCAAATGCAGGAACCCTGTTGCAGCACATATGGAACATGTGCAGGAAAAAACATGCGGGTCGGCGGGGGCATCCACTTCAAAACGAACAGCACCGCAGTGGCACCCGCCTTTATGAGTGATAGTACCCATCTAGCCCACCTCGCCGCGCGCGCGAAGGGCCGCCGCCAGCGTACCATCATCCAGATAATCTAGTTCGCCGCCTACCGGCACACCGTGCGCAAGCGCGGTTACCCTTACGCCGGTGCCCGCAAGCCGTTCGGCCAGATAGTGGCTGGTGGTCTGGCCGTCTACGGTGGCATTGAGCGCCAGAATAATTTCTGTTACGCCTTCATCTGCCGCGCGGTTAATCAGCCCGACGACATTCAGGTCGTCTGGCCCAACGCCGTCCAGCGCCGACAGCGTGCCGCCAAGCACATGGTATAGCCCTTTGAAAGTTTCAGACCGGTCCAGTGCCCACAGGTCGGCCACCTCTTCCACTACACAAATCACCGTTTGGTCACGGCGCACGTCCTCGCACACATGACACGGGTTGTGCGTATCCACATTGCCGCATTGGTCGCAAATTTGCACACGCGCAGCCACATCATTCAGCGCGGTAGCGAGAGGCACCATGACGCTGTCTTTTTTCTTGAGCATTTGCAGCGCCGACCGGCGAGCCGAGCGCGGCCCAAGCCCCGGCAGTTTAGCCAAAAGCTGAATCAGTTTATCAATGTCGCTACCGTGAGAACGGGGCATCAGCTTTCCTTTGCCAAAAAGTCTTCCAGAAGCTTTTTGCGGAATTTCCGGTCGCGTTTCAAGTGCCATTCCCGGCTCATAGCATCTGACCGGTTTTTAAATTCTTCAGTATAAAGAAGTACCCACTGCCGCCCCCGAGTAGATTTGGCCCCCGTTCCACTGTTGTGGGCCGCCAATCGCTTTTCCAGATCATTGGTCCAACCCACATAAGTTCTGGGCGCACCTTGTTTTACACTAGCGACGAGGTAGACGAAACATCGCTGACCAAAATTCTCTTCCTGAATCATTTCGACAGGTCCGGTTGATCTAGTTTAAAGTATTCGTCTACGCCTTCTTCCCAAGAAAAACGCCCTTCTTTATCCGGCCAATGTAGTTGGAGAGCCTCAAATTGTTCACGGCAATAATACCAGTCAGCGAAGCAAAGATGTTCTTTCAAATTGAGAGGAGATACCAATTTGAATACACACTCATAATCGTTCAAAATTTGATCAGATTGTTCCAAGTTAGCAAAAGATAGGCCTTCACTAATTCGATTATAACAAACCCATATCAAATCGTGCGCAACTTCGTTTTCGAGGCCAAAAACAATTATTTCCGGATGGGATAAGTTTTCCCAAAATCCGGTTGAGTAGCAAAAAGACAATCCTTCGTCATTCACAACATTCGTTGTCGAAAACCCAAATTTCTTAATATTTTGAATGAATTTTTTATCTGCCGCGCTGAAACGTTGAAACCACTTTTGGGCAACAGTACGAACCATCTTCGGAAAGCCCTAAAAAGGCATTTTGAAATCGGCGGGCAGGCCCATACCGCCGGTCAGGTCTTTCATCTGTTCAGCGGCGGCCTCTGCCACCTTGGCCTTGGCCTGATTGTGGGCGGCGACAATCAGGTCTTCCAGCACTTCGCGGTCTTCGCTGGAGAAAAGACTATCGTCAATGGAGACATTTTTCATCTCGCCGGTACCGTTCAAGGTTACCTTGACCATGCCCGCCCCGGCTTCGCCTTCAACGGTCATATCAGCGAGGCCAGACTGCATATCGCCCATTTTGGCTTGCATCTCCTGGGCTTTTTTAAGCATTTCTGTGAGATTTTTCATCGGTATCAGCTCTTAATTGAAAGGATTTCTAAAAATCAAACTCGCTTTTATCTTCTTCGCCGTCATCATAGGTCAGGCCTTCGTCTGCAGCGGCGGCTTCCTCCAGCTGCTCATCGAGTGAGCGCTTATCGCGCACCGCCAAAAGCCGCGCCTCCGGATATACATCCAGCAACGCTTTTACCGCCGGGTCTTCCATTGTTTCGTCAACGCGTTTTTTATTGCGGGCATCATGCTGTTCTTTCAGCGTTGTGCTGGCCGGAGCTGCGGCGTTATCAATGGAGATCATCCAGTCGGCGCCCGTCCATGCCTTCAGGCACTGTTTGGCGCGCATGACAAAATCGTTTGGTGTTCGGCCTGTTGTAGTAATAGAGAAGGTCCCGGGTTTATAGTCAACAACCCGCACATGGTCGGTTAACACAGTTGCCAGAATGCCCTCTTTCTCGGCCTGAAACAAGGCCACCATCTTCTCAAAGCTGACCGGCATTGGGTGCTGAGGGTGGTCGCCTGTTTCTTCTGCCCGAAGCGCCACAACGTCCGCTGATCGTGGCTGAGCAGCCTGAGTTTGCTGCTGGGGTGCAGCCGCGGTTGGGCCCGTTGATTGCCCGCCAGCGGCCCCTGCCGGAACAGCCGGCTGGGCCGGATTATTTTGCAGTTTTTTCACCAAATCTGCCGGGCTGGGCAGGCCAGAAGCATAGGCCATGCGGATAAGAACCATTTCAGCGGCGGCGATTGCGCTGGGCGCAACCCTCACTTCAGTCAGGCCCTTCATCAACATCTGCCATGCCCGTGTAAGATGCGGCATGCCAAGGCTTGCGGCCATCTTGCCGCCCTGTTCTTTCTCGGCCTCGGAAACCAGCGCATCGGTGCCAGTGTCGGGGGTGACCTTGAGCCGGGTAAGCCAGTGCGACACCTCCAACAGATCATTAATCACAACAACCGGATCTGCGCCTGCATCATACTGTGTGCGCAGGGTCGCCAGTGCGTCAGCGATCTCGCCTTTCATGATCTGCTCAAACAGGTCCAGTACCTGCGCGCGGTCAGCAAGGCCGAGCATATCGCGCACCTGCGCCTCGGTTACTTTGCCAGCACCGTGGGCAATGGCCTGATCAAGCAATGAAAGGCTATCACGAACCGACCCTTCAGCCGCGCGGGCAATTAGCGTCAGCGCACCATCTTCCGCTGTGCAATTCTCATTCGCTGCCAACTTCGCCAGATGATCTACCAGTGTCTGCGCCTCAACCCGCTTTAGGTCAAACCGCTGACAGCGCGACAGCACCGTAACCGGCAGCTTGCGAATCTCGGTGGTCGCGAAAATAAACTTTACGCTCTCGGGTGGTTCTTCCAGCGTTTTCAAAAGCGCATTGAAGGCAGACTTGGACAGCATGTGTACTTCGTCGATGATGTAAATTTTATAGCGTGCAGAAACCGGCGCATAGCGCACGCTTTCAATAATTTCGCGAATATCATCAACACCGGTGCGGGAAGCGGCATCCATTTCCAGCACGTCCACATGACGGCTTTCGCTGATTGATTTGCAATTATCGCATTCACCGCACGGGGAAATTGTTGGCCCGTCGTTTGCGGTGCAATTCAGCGCTTTGGCAATAATACGGGCGGTTGTGGTTTTACCCACACCGCGCACCCCAGTTAGAATAAAAGCATGCGCCAGACGGCCTGTATCAATGGCGTTTGAAAGCGTGCGCACCATAGCGCCTTGCCCGATAAGGCTGTCAAAGTCCGCGGGGCGGTATTTACGCGCAAGAACGCGGTAATTCTGGTCTGATGCCTGCTCGCTCATTTAGGAAAGTCTCTCTGCAAAATGCGGGTGCGAATTGAACCCCAATGAGTAGCAGGAATACTGCCTTCATGAAAGCATCTTTGATCAGCAAATAGACAAAATTTGCTGGCATGCAGCCGTTGGCAACAGGGTGAGATTTAGATTGAATTGATTGGGTGGGAGAGCCGAACGACCCAGGCACAACCCGTTACGGCTGCTTCCTCTCGGACCTGACCGGATTGGCGAGCGGCATGTCCGCCAGCTCTCCCGGAGCTTATATGGCGTCTCTTATTAACACTTGCAAGCGAAATAGCATGCGCTAGGTATATTCACAGAACAAAATAAGCATCATTCCAAAAAGGCAGCGTTATGGCTCTTCAAGCAATTCAAAGCTTCTTTTCCGGTAACCCGTTAGACCGGGCCGACCATCTGCGTAAAGAGCCCAGTACCATGACTGACATGCTCGAATCGGCCGAAGCACGTTTTATGCTTTTGCTAGACGGCGAAATTTTAAGCGATTCGTTTGGGGGAATATACTGGCTATCTTACCGCCAGTGCGCCTATCTGCCGCTGGGAACCAGTATATTCCTGGGGTTGAGTGAAGGGGCGCCGCGTTATGCCGCTAACCTTGACGGCGAAGCCACCGATTTCACCGATCTTTTCCCTGACGCCAAGTTCAGAGATGCCAGAACACTGGGCATGAAAGCCGGGTTTGCCCACCCTGAACTGGGTATTGTTGCTCAAGCGAAATCAATGTTGAGTTGGCACCAAAGCCATCGATTTTGCGCCAAATGCGGCAACGAATCAGCGCTTGTCAAAGCCGGGTACGAACGCTTGTGCCCCGCCTGCGATGCCAGCCATTTTCCTCGCACTGACCCGGTGGTTATCATGCTGGCATGCCACGGCGACGAAGCGCTCGTGGGGCGAGGCCCCCAATTACCACCGGGATATTTTTCCGCCCTCGCCGGTTTTATGGAACCGGGCGAAACCATTGAAGAAGCGGTGGCGCGCGAACTGATGGAAGAAGCAGGTGTGGAAGCAACCTCCGTCCAGATTATTGCCAACCAGCCCTGGCCGTGGCCCTCCAGCCTGATGATTGGGTGCTCCGCCGAAGTGACAAGTAAAACACTCAATCTGGACGAAACAGAAATCGATGAAGCACGCTGGATAAACCGCGCTGAAGCCAAAGAAACCCTGTCTGGTGGTTCGCCGAACTTCATGGTGCCCCCCCCAATTGCCATAGCCCACGACTTGATCAAACATTGGGTCTTTCATGGCTAAATTGTCTAGTCAGATAATCGCTTGAACAAACATTGACGGGGCGCTGGTTTACCCCTATTCAAGGGCCGGGGTCTCGGAGACGATACGATGAAAATGGGCGATGTGCAGGATCATATCTTGCGGTATTGGCTGAAGGCCTGCCCCTTAAAAGGGGGGCTATACCCTCGCCGGAATGACATTAAAGTTACCGACCTTCGTAGCCGCATGGCCGATGTTGCCATTTTGGACATTGAAACCAATCCATTGGATTTTCGCTACCGCTTAATCGGCACGCGCCTTTGTGAGTTCCTACACCGCGATTATACCGGGCAAAAATTGTCCGAACTGAACGGCAAAGGGCCGGGCAGTGAAATTTGGAATATTCTGGAGAGAGTGAAAGACAGCGGCAGCCCATTATACTGCGAAGTGCCTTATGTGGGCCCAAAGGCTGATTTCCGACAAGCAAGCACCCTGTATTTGCCGCTGGCGACTGATCACAATACCATCGATAAAATTATGCTGGTTTCTCACTTCCATCGGATCGAACAGAGTTATCACCCGTCAGAAAATGGCTCTTCAAAATCGAGGATATATTCAATTCCAACAAATTAATCTTGGGTGGTTTAGCAAACAATCCCCAACGCCTAACAGAAGCTTTCCATGGCGGTTGCCATTTGAATATCAAGCCTTGTCACGCCGTCAGCGTCATGGGTGGTCAATTTCACCTCAACACGGTTATAGACGTTGAACCACTCCGGATGATGATCAATTTGTTCAGCCAATAACGCTGCTCGTGTCATAAATGCCCACGCCTCGCTGAAATCTGAAAATTTGAAGGTTCTCCTAATCGCTTTTTCATCTGCGCGATAGTCCCAACCTGGCAAGTTCCCCAAAGCCTCAGTTCGATCAGTTTCAGATAGTTTCGGTGGACGACCTGTCATTATTATCTCCTTTAGACCAATAGTTCATGGACCAATTGTGGTACCAGCGTACCCGCTTCGCCGTGGCGAGTTTCAGCAAAATAGCTGGCGCCAGCGCTGGGCTCCAAATTTACCTCAATGGTGTGTGCCACACCCACCGAACGCACCAGCGACACAAAGCCAGCAGCGGGATATACATTGCCGCTGGTGCCGATGGAGATAAACAAATCACAAGTACCAAGCAAGCTTTCGATACGGCCCATTTCAAACGGCATTTCACCGAACCAGACAATATGGGGCCGCAAGGCAGGTTGATTGAAACAGTTCGGACATTGATTTTCCTGCGTACAGTCGTGTTCCCATGAAAATACGTGCCGGCAATAGATGCAGCGCACCTTTGTCAACTCACCGTGCATGTGAATGACGTTTGAGCTGCCGCCGCGCTCGTGCAAATTATCAACATTCTGGGTAACAACCGTGACCTGGCCGTCCAGCTTTTCTTCAAGCATTCCCAGCGCCTTGTGAGCCGCGTTGGGTTCCACGGATGAAAGTTGCGCGCGGCGGGCATTATAAAAATTTTGCACCATGATCGGGTCGCGCTCGAACGCTTCGGGTGTTGCAACATCTTCAATACGGTGTTGTTCCCACAGGCCTCCGTTCTCCCGGAAAGTAGCAACGCCTGACTCCGCCGACATACCCGCGCCGGTAAGCACAACGATATTTTTATAACTGGCCACCGTGTTTTCCTTCTGGCACATTTATCTATAGCGTAGTTTTTTAGCGATGAAACACAAGTGGGAGATGCACGTGACGGCGGTTCTTTTTGTATGTATGGGCAACATTTGTCGTTCCCCCATGGCTGAGGGAGCGTTCCGTGCTGCCGCTGAAAAAGCTGGCTTGCTTGACCGCCTGATCATAGATAGTGCCGGAACGCTCGGGTATCATGCAGGCTCGCCGCCAGATCCCCGGGCACAAAATGCTAGCAAGGTGCACGGTGTGGACATCTCAGGCCAGCAGTCCCGAAAAGTGACCGCAGATGACTTTGAAGCTTTTGATTATATCCTAGTGATGGACCGGGAAAACTACAACGAACTTATGGCGCAGTGCCCGGAACACCTAAAAGACCGGATTGAGCTGTTTTTAAGCTATGCGCACGGCATGCCAATCCATGAAATGCCGGACCCCTACTTAGGCCACGCCAGCCAGTTTGAAACCTGTTATGCCGCTGCAATAGATGCTGCTGACGGGCTACTTGATGCCATTAAGACCAAGCATTTTTAAAAAGCATGGCCGGGTCTATCAGCGCAAAAATCGAGCAGGGCCTTGGCGCCCGGATTGTAAGGTCAAAACCACTCAGCGGAGGTGATATTGCAGATGTATCACTACTAACGCTGGAAGACGGCCGGCAGGTTGTCGCCAAACGACCGAGGATGGACCAACCGGACACAACGGCGGTTGAAAAAATGATGCTCAAGCATTTGAGTATAAAATCCCCCTTGCTTGTGCCCGAAGTATTATTCCAGGCCAAGGGCATTTTGGTCATTAGTCATATCCCGCATCAAGGCACTAAAGACGGCGAGGTTGTTGCGATAGATGTTGCAAGCCACATTGCCGCCCTTCATGCGGTTCGTCCGAAGAGTGCAAAATCTTTTTACGGATTTGAAAAAGACACATTCATCGGTCCATTACCCCAGCAAAATAAACCCTCTGACAATTGGGTACAATTTTTCAGGGACCACCGATTACTTGCAATGGCTGCGTCCTCGGCACGCACCGGCAGATTACCCTCAGCCTCAATGAAACGAATTGAAACGCTGGCTGAACGATTGAATGAATTTCTGCCTACAGCCCCGAAGTCGAGCTTGTTGCACGGCGACTTGTGGGCAGGCAATATGCTGGTTGACGGCGACAAAGTTGCAGGGTTTATCGACCCGGCCATTTCATATGGTCACAATGAAATGGATTTGGCATTCATTGATTTAATGGGTGGGTTAGACCCAATTTTTTTCGCTGCCTATAGTAAGCACACCCCTATCGATTCTGCCTTTTTTGAGAACCGTAAAACAATTTACCAATTATGGCCTTTGCTGGTTCATGTCCGGCTTTTTGGCGGCGGCTATGTTGCGCAAATTGATAGAGCCTTGGCCGAACTTGGCTTCTAGTTCACCGGAATGTGAACAGAAAAGAATGTTTCAATCGATTAGTTGTAGAAAATGACACTGTGCCCAAGCCAAAATGAAACCAGAAACTAGATGTCAAGGTTCAAGAAAATACTCAAGTCTTTCAAGTTCTGGGGGACTATATTGTTGCTACCTTTGGTTTTGGTGGGTTGCGCGGGCATTTTCTTTGACTTCGAGTCTGAGTTTGTCAGCGACCAGTATGTTGCCCGCGAAAGCATACGAGCGGAAGTGGGGGGCGGTATTGAGCTAAGCTATCTGCGCAGCGGCGATCCCGCCGGCCAGAGGGTTATCTTTGTACACGGCACACCGGGCGACGCAGGCGGCAATTGGTACAACATGCTAAAAAATGTTCCTGAGGGTTTTGAGTTTATCGCTGTGGACCGGCCTGGGTTTGGCCACACTATACCGAAAAGACAAGTTGTTGAACTAGACGCACAAGCGGCAGCACTGGCACCTTTATTCGTTACTCGCAACGGCAAAAAAACAATCTTGGCTGGGCATTCGCTTGGCGGACCCATTGTAGCGGCAGCAGCAGCAAATTATCCGGGTTCAATCGGTGGCATCTTAATTTTGGCGGGCGCCCTGGACCCAGATCTGGAAGATGTTTTGTTTATCCAATATGTAGGGGACGTGCCGCCGTTTAGCTGGCTGTTGCCAAAAGTAATGCGCCACTCAAACCGAGAACTGATTGCGTTGGAAGATGAGCTCAGACTACTTCAACCTAAGCTATCTGGCATTCAGCAACCTGTTACCATTATTCACGGCACAGAAGATGAATTGGTGCCTTATGCGAATGTTCCGTTCATGGAACGTACAATGACGGGGACAGGCAAGCTGCACATTGTCAAAATTGAAGGCATGAACCATTTTTTGCAATGGCGTCAGCAAGATGTTGTAATGAAGGCTGTCGTTGATATGGCGCAGGGTATCTCTAACTCTTCAGTGGCCGCGCAGGAGCAATCTGTTTCGATTAAATAATCGGGCAAGAGGCCAACTATTCAGCGCCGACAAGCGCCCATTGGCTATAATCTGCTTCATCGGATACAGGGCCGCCGCTTATGTCGTGACCGAGAGCGTGAAACTCAGCTTCGTGCCTGTAAAATGAACCCTCGGACGTACGCTCGCTGGAAAGCAGCAAAAAGCTTTCAACCTGCGTTGTGCCGGTTGCCAAACGCTCATTGGTGGTCAGCCAGTCTCCCACACGTGCCTGCGCGCCGCGGCGAAACCGTGCGAGCGTAACGTGGGGTTTATATTTGCGGCGGTCCACTTCCACATCAATACGCTCCAGTGCGGTTGCAACTTTTTCATGGAGATGAAGAAGTGGTGCTCTGTTCGCAACGCCCGCCCAAAGGGTTTTGGGGCACCCCGGCTTTCCAAACATACCAACACCCACAAGCGACAACTCAAATGGCTCAAACCGGATATCGGCAAGAGCATATTCAATTTCTTGTGTTACTTTTCGGGAGGCATCGCCGATGAATGCAAGAGTGAGATGCAATTGATTGTCGCGTTGCCAGTGGGCACTTTCAACGCCGCCGCGAGCCTCTGACAGGCCCCCTAAAAGGGGTTCGTGGATGTCCAAGCCGACAAAAAGACGAGCCATCTGCACCTCCTGTAACTGGCGATGCAATGATTCTAGCGCGGAAATTTCTAACGGGAAAGGGCTTCTTTCACATACGGCCCAATTTTCTCGATAATGATAGCAACGCCCTCCTTGGTGGGGTGCAACCCGTCTGCCTGATTTAATTCGGTAATCGTTGCAACGCCGTCCAGAAAAAACGGATAAAGCGGTACGCTATATTGCTCGGCAAGCTCCGGGTATAGCGTGTTGAATGTCGCTTCATATTCAGGGCCCCAACTGGGCGATGCAAGCATACCGGCCAACAGCGTCGGGATATTCCGCTCGGTCAATGTTTTCAGCATCGCATCCATATTCACGCGCGTAATTTCGGGGGCCACGCCGCGCAGTGCATCATTGGCACCAAGTTCCAGAATAACAAGATCGGGTTTACCGGATTTAATCGGCGAAAGTGCCCAATCGAGGCGCGACCGGCCACCAGAAGATGTGTCTCCTGACACGCCGCCGTTAACAACTTGCACCGGTTGACCCAGCTCTTTTTCGAGCCAAACTTGCAATTGATCAGTGAATCCTTCGCCAGCCGGTAGGCCGTATCCGGCGGTTAGGCTGTCGCCAAAGGCCAAAATAGCAATCGATTCTGGGGCTGAATCGCCAGAATTCTGCGCTTTTGCCGCAAAAAACAGGCTGTTGGCCGCAAAAACAAGCGCAAAGGCTGTAAAAACCTGCAAAGATAATATTTTAGTGAGGCGATTGACCTTCATGATCCGAATACCTAGCTATGAACGTAAATAATAACAATAAACACTTATTTGGCAGCGAGGAAAAAAAATACAATGGCAAAGCCACAACCAATCATACAACTCACAAATGTGTCACTAACACTCGAGTCCGGTGCAGGGCCGGTTAATATCCTGAAAGAAATCAACTTTGGTATCGAAAAAGGTGAGACGGTCGGGATCGTTGGACCGTCCGGTTCCGGTAAATCTTCTTTAATGAGCCTAATGACCGGCTTGGAGCAAGCCACATCCGGCACCGTTAATGTGGACGGATTGGCTTTTGAAGGTGCGAATGAAGACGATTTAGCGCGTCACCGGCTTAGCCGAGTTGGTATTGTTATGCAGGCCTTTCACTTGATTCCAACCATGACGGCGCTGGAAAATACAGCTGTTCCGCTTGAGCTAGCCGGTGTTAATGATGCCTTTGATCAGGCGACGCGCGAACTAGAAGCAGTTGGCCTCGCCCACCGTATGGACCATTACCCGGCTCAGCTTTCTGGCGGCGAACAACAGCGTGTTGCCTTGGCGCGCGCGCTGGCACCGCAACCGGCCATCCTGTTTGGTGATGAACCTACCGGCAATCTGGACGGCAAAACCGGTCGAGCGATTATTGACCTGATTTTTGACCTGTCAAAAAGCCGGGGCTCTACCCTGATTTTGGTAACGCACGACCCGGCGCTCGCGGACCGGTGTGACCGCGTTATCTCCATGTCTGACGGTCGTATCGTGGACGACACTGGCGACACACAGTCAGTAAGCGGCGAAGGCGACATGATGCCCAAGGCAACGCAGTCATGATTACCCGCGACGCAAAAACACCGATTGCGGTGAAACTGGCGCTGAGGGAACTTCGTGCCGGGCTAAACGGATTCAAGGTTTTTATGGCCTGCCTGATTTTGGGTGTGACCGCCATTGCCGCCATTGGTTCGCTTACGCGGGCCATTCAGGAAGGCCTGGAGCGTGAAGGCCAATCGATCCTCGGCGGCGACATTGAGGTTAATATCTACCAGCGCGAAAGCACGCCGGAATCAATCAACTGGTTTCAGGAGCAGGGTCAGATGTCATCATCTGCCCGCCTGCGGACAATGGCACGCGTTGACGGCGTGCCGTCATCGACGCTGGTTGAGTTGCGTGCGGTGGACAACCAATATCCGCTCTATGGCTCGTTTGAGACCACCCCGACACTGGATAATGACACACTATTTTCGGCAAATGGCAATACATGGGGCGTAGCCATCGACCCGCTACTAGCCAGCAAAATGAATGTGGGTGTGGGTGATACGCTGGTGTTTGGTCGGATCAAAGCGGATATCCGCGCCCTGATCGACCGGGAACCTGACAAAGCAAACCTGGGGTTCCAGCTTGGCCCAACTGTCATGATTAGCCGGGATGCGCTCGCGCAAACCGGTTTGGTGACCACCGGTAGCCTGGTCAACTTCTACTATAAAATTCGCTTACCTGCGGGCGCAGATGTTGACGCTGTGCGCGAGCAAATGAAAGAAACATTCCCCGATGAAAACTGGCGCGTGCGAGACCGGGGTACCAGTGCGCCGGGATTGCGTCGTTTCATCGAACAGATGGGCATGTTTCTCACCCTCGTCGGCATATCTGCATTGGTTGTTGGCGGCGTTGGTGTTGGTAACGCAGTGCGCGGCTATATGGACCGAAAAACCCGCACCATTGCTACCCTCAAAATTTTGGGTGCTGACGGCAACACTGTGTTTGCCACCTATTTCATTCAAATACTGCTTATCGGTTCAATCGCCATTGCGGTTGGCCTGTTCGCTGGCGCATTTTTGCCGGGAACATTGGCACAGTTTCTGCCAGATACCCTGCCAGTGAAGCCAGAAGGCGGAGTATACCCGTTGGCATTGGTGCTCGCGGCCATATACGGCCTGATGATTACTGTCGCGTTTGCAGTTTGGCCACTGGGCAAAGCTCGCGACTTGCCTGCAGTGCGCCTGTTTCGTGCCATTGTTGCCCCTGAAGGCCGTTGGCCACGGCTAATATACACCGCAGTCATTTTCGGTGCTGCCACTGTTGTGGTGCTTTTGGCTGTCGGCATGTCTGATAACCGCGGATTGGCAGCGGGCTTCATGATCGGCGCCGGCGCGGCCCTTGGCTTGCTACGCGTCACGAGCTGGTTAATTGAAAAAGCAGCGGCTGCTGCCCCCAGACCTAAAAACGCCTTGGTGCGAATGGCAGTCGCAAACTTGCACCGGCCAGGCGCCGCCACCGGCGCCGTGGTTATCTCCTTAGGGCTTGGTCTGACTTTATTTGCCGGTCTCGCGTTGATAGAAGGCAATCTGGGCAAACGATTAAGCGAACAGGTTCCGTCAGAAGCACCCGCATTTTTCATGCTGGATATTCAGCCTTATCAAGTGGATGAATTTGAAACCACTGCAGCCAGTATCGACGGTGTTCAGGACGTTGTCACCATCCCGAATCTGCGGGGCCGTGTAACCCATTTGAACGACATTCCGGCCAGCGATGTTGAGGTTGATCAGGAAGTACGCTGGGTACTTCGCGGTGACCGCGGTCTTTCTTACATGCGTGAGCTAAACAAAGGCAGCGCACTGGTGGAAGGTGACTGGTGGCCAGAGGATTATACCGGTGACCCCGAAGTAAGCATGGGCAAAGAAGTTGCAGACGGCCTAGGCTTATCAGTGGGCGACACAATCACTGTTAATGTTTTGGGCCGGGACATCACCGCCCGCATTCGGTCATTGCGCGAAATCAATTGGGGCACTTTCGGGTTTAATTTCGTTATTTTGTTTGACCCCTACACTTTGGCGCAGGCACCCCATACCTTCATGGCAACGCTGAAAGCGTCCGGCAAAGCCGAGCAAATCGCCCATTCGACTATAACGAGCAAATATCCCAACATCACTGCAGTTCGGATGAAAGAGGTCTTGTCCTCGGTCAATACTATGGTCGCCCAAATTGGCACCGCCGTGCGGGCAACCGCTTTGGTAGCCATTATTGCGGGCATTTTAGTGCTGGCAGGCGCAATCGCCGCCGGGTTCCAGCAAAGAGTGTATGAAAGCGTGATTCTGAAAGTGGTCGGCGCGGTCAGAAGCCAGATACTGCGTGCTTACCTGCTTGAGTATGCCCTGATCGGTATCGTAACAGCCACTATTGCCCTTGGGCTTGGAACGCTCACAGGGTGGATTGTGGTTGAACTGGTGATGGACATGGAATTTGCGTTCCTGCCGATGCCTATGATCATTACGGTGACGACAAGTTTGCTGGTAACCGTATTGTTTGGCCTTGGCTCCAGCTTCCGGGCATTATCCATTAAGCCTAACGCAGTGCTCCGGACCGAATAGCGTATCTAAAAAATAGCAAAATTTCGACCAACCAGAATCCGGTTCTGGTTGCAACTTGCGCGTTAAATGCCCATATTAGGGGCAATGTTAGTAACCTCCATGGGGAGTTAAAATGGTAGAACGTTATAATACAGCCGCTAGAGCGGGTACTGCAGCACAGACTGCTGAATATGATGAGGGCCTGCGCGCCTATATGCTGAAGGTCTATAACTATATGGCCTCCGGTGTTTTGCTGACGGGTATTGTCGCACTTGTACTTTCCAGAAGCCCTGACCTATTGAGCATTTTCTATAACCTAGTTGACCTGGGTGGTGGACGTGTTGGCATTCAGGGCATGACCGGCCTTGGCTGGGTTGCCATGCTGTCGCCTTTCGCCTTCATTCTTGTGATGAACTTCGGCATCAACAAGCTTTCTGCCGGGGCACTACAGGGCATTTTCTGGGCGTTTGCCACGTGCTTCGGCATTTCGCTGACGACAGTTCTGTTCCGATATACCGGTGAAAGCGTTGCCCAAACCTTCTTTATTACGGCAGCTTCTTTCGCAGCGCTGAGCCTCTACGGTTATACGACAAAGCGGTCTTTGTCTGGCTTCGGTACATTCCTGACGATGGGCCTGTTTGGTTTAATCATTGCAATGGTGGTGAACTTCTTCCTGCAGTCATCAATGATGCAATTCATCATTTCTGTTGGTGGTGTTCTGGTTTTTGCTGGTCTTACCGCCTATGACACCCAGCGCATCAAAGAAAGCTACGCGATGATGGCAACCGGTGAAGCGGTGGCAAAAGGCGCCATTATGGGTGCAGTTAATCTGTATTTGGATTTCGTGAACCTGTTCATGTTCCTGCTGCATTTCCTGGGTAACCGCGAGTAACGGATACGCTCGAATTAACGAATAACAAAAAGCCCGGTTTACGCCGGGCTTTTTTATTTGCTGCAGGACAGCGGTTGAATAATTTGAGATCTTCACCCATATCAGTAGAGTGCTCAGCGAAGGCTTGAGCCATGCGGCCCATCGCACAAAGAAGACGGTTTGCCGCACAAGGGTTGTTTCAAATATCTGAACTACTCATTCTATTTTTGGATTAATTTGGGTTCAAAACGACTAAAAAAATATACGGCGATAAACACCAAATGATTTATCGACCAAATAAATAAAAAACGTAATCGACAGCGAGAGAAACAGGAGCGTAAATTGCTAAAAAAAATTAGCCTACTTGTGCTGTGCCTATGCTTGGCACCAGCATCAATGGCGGACTATCTGCCAACAGATTTTGACGCAAATTCAAAATACCGCCTCGACTTCAGCGATCTGAATGCTGTGCTGAGGGGTTCAGTTCTGGATATGGGACCTTCAACCCACAAACGCGCGTCAAAACCAAAAAAGAGCACAGCATCCCGGGTGACCATCGGCAATCCAATGCCGTCGCGCCTTGAAGGCAACCGGGTAATGTTTGACAAATTTGAAGACACACAAATTGTCTTCCTTGCCAACATGCGAGACGACTTACTTGCGGTACCCGGCCAGGTTCCCATTGAGCGACTAGATCGCGATGAGCAACTGGCTTACTGGTTTAATCTGCATAACTCTATTGTGCTGGCAAAAATCGCCGAAGAATATCCCATCACCTTGCTTGGTAAGCTTTTTGACGGAGAAGACCCCGACGCATTTTATCGCCAGCGGGTGTTTAACATGAGTGGCACCATGATTTCGCTCTTTGATATTCAGGACCATGTGGTCAGCAACTGGGAAGATCCATTGGTTATTTATGGCTTCTATATGGGCGCGATTGGCACACCAAATATTCGGAACACTGCCTATACAGGCAGCACCGTTTATGATCAGCTGAATGACAATGCTGTAGATTTTGTCAATAGCGTTCGCGGTACTCAAGTTTGGAGAAAAAAAGAACTTCGTATCGCCACTTACTATCAGCGGATGGCGAAACAGTTTCCAAACTTTGAGCAGGACGTACTTGCTCATGTGAAAAAATATTCCAAGAAAGGCTTCCTAAATCGCGTGGGGAAAGTCGAAAAAGTGACCGCACGCATTAAAGACTGGCACATTGCCGACCTATACAACGGAACCTTTGCCAGTTCCGGTGGATCAGCCGCCAGCAGTTCCCGTGATGCTATGGGACTAAATATAGTTTCCGGACTGCCGCGCCACGTTGTTGAGCTACTGCGCTACCGCGACGAAAAGAATGCCAACATGAAACGCGAAGGCAAGGTGGAAGTTGAAGAGTATGCTGGCAACGGCAGCTCGTAAACACCTCCGATCCACAATCGTTAAAAACCCGGCCTTCGACGCCGGGTTTTTTATTAGGCGTGGTTCATGTTGTGTTAACGTAAAGATTGGTAGGCAATTAACTAGGGGAATTGCGCATGACCAAGGGTTGGCTGAGACGAAATTTATATTTTCTAAACGCAGTACTTTTGCTCGCCTTCGGCTCCAATGCCCGTGACCTACCCATCAAACACACGCCAAACTCGGCATATACTATCGATTACAGCGACCTAGATATCATCTTGAAGGGGTCCGTACTCGACATAGGACCATCAACGCACAAACCCTCAAACGGCAGAATTGTAAAGCTTACCGGCACGCGCCTTCAGATGGGAAACACCAAGATTACCCGCCAAGAAGGAAACCGGGTGATGATACACGCTTTTCGTGAGGGTGAACTGAATTACCTGCGAAAAATACGAGAAGAGCTACTGTCTATTCCCGATAACTTGCCCTTGGAAGCCTTTTCCAAGAGCGAACAACTCGCCTATTGGTTCAATCTCTACACGGTGATCGTTCTGACCGAAATTTCTGAACAGTATCCAGTAACCCACCTCAAACCATTGTTTGATAGTGAAAGACCAAATGCTTTTGTTAACAGGCGGCTGTTCAACTTCGACAACAAAATGATATCCCTTTCAGATATCGAGAACCACATTCTAGCCAACTGGTCCGATCCGTTAGTGATATACGGGTTTTACATGGGCGCCGTGGGCACACCCAATATACGCACATCTGCCTATAAGGGGACGCTTGTTTTCAATCAGTTGCGAGAAAATGCTGTTGACTTCGTTAACAGTATGCGCGGCACGCAAATATGGAAACCTTCTGAACTACGTGTGTCTACATACTATCGTCGCATGGCGAAGTTTTTCCCAAATTTTAACGCCAGCGTTCTGCTGCATATTCAAAAATACGCTAAACCTTCATTCCAACGGCGGTTGATTACAGTGAGAGATATATCTGCCGAAATAGAAGACTGGAGTATTGCAGACCTATATAATGGTAACCTCAACGACCCCGGGGGCAGGTATCCCCGTATCACGAAAGACGCCAATGACGTTTCCTACAAAATCACACTGCCGCAACATGCGGTTCAGTTGCTGCGCGAAAGAGAACGGAAACTTGGCCGCCAGAAGCCAAACGTGGATATTGAAGAGGTGCCAACGGAAGAAAAGCCGGACTGACAGGCGCCCCTAAAGCGCCTCAATTGACACTCAAACGCTTAAAGCGGCGAAATGCCCAGTTTTTCAAATAAGGCCATATCTTTATTGTTTGCAGGATTCGACGTCGTCAACAATTGCTCGCCGTAAAAAATTGAACTGGCACCAGCAAAAAAACACATGGCCTGCAGTTCTTCGCTCATGCCTTGCCGACCGGCGGAAAGCCGCACTTCCGACATTGGCATCATAATCCGGGCAACCGCAATGGTGCGAACGAATTCAAACGGGTCCAACTTTTCAACATTTTCAAGCGGCGTACCCGGCACTGCCACCAGCATATTAATGGGCACGCTTTCAGGGTGTTCAGGCAAGTTAGCAAGCGTTTTCAGCATGCCGGCACGGTCAGCGCGTTCCTCGCCCATACCAACAATACCGCCAGAACACACATTAATGCCCGCGGCACGCACCCGCTGCAATGTATCGATACGGTCCTGGTAGCTGCGTGTTGTGATAATCTTGCCGTAATATTCTTCCGACGTGTCAACGTTATGATTATAGTAGTCAAGGCCAGCATTTTTTAGTGCGTCAGTTTGATGATCTGACAACATGCCGAGGGTCATGCAAGTTTCCATGCCCAGTTCCTTAACGCCTTTCACCATAGCAACAAGGCTGTCAATATCGCGGCCTTTTGGGCTAGTCCAAGCCGCCCCCATGCAATAACGCGAAGCACCGCCTTCTTTGGCTTTTTTGGCGCTGGCAATTACCCGCTCAACTTCGAGAAGTTTGGTCGCTGAAAGTCCGGTGGTTTTTTGGTGGCTGGATGCTTGCGAGCAATAGGCGCAATCTTCCGCGCAGCCGCCGGTTTTAATCGATATCAACTGCGACAATTGCACTTTGTTTGGGTCATGATACAAACGGTGAACCGTTTGCGCCTGAAAAATCAAATCCATCAAAGGCAAGTCAATAAGTGCTAGAATTTCAGCCTGCGTCCAATCATGCCGTATGGCGCTATCGTTTGGTGTGATTATATCTAAGGGAAGTGTCGCGGACGTGGTGGCCGGTGCGGTCATTTTATAGGCTTTCTGAAGGTCAAATAACATTAAAAAGGCTGCGCGCAATCTCGCGGTGTGCGGCCCTTCAGTCAAGTCAAATCTATCCCAATTCGAGGGTTTTTTGCTCTTGTATCGGATGTGCGCGGCAAGCTTTTCCTACCTGGGCAAAATAGACCCCATTCCACGCAGTTTCCCGTATCCCTAAAACACCGAAAACACCGTGAAACCCAGTCTCTGCACTAAAACACAATTTGGCACACAGGCTGCATAGCTTAACACAACCTGACTTCAACCGGAGACCGACCATGCCGCAGCAATTACCGTTTGACCCTGATTTCTACTTCGGACTGGTAGCCGACAATCTACTGAAAAATTTTGGCGCCAAAGCGCTTGGTTATGCGGATGAGGCTTTGTCTAAAATGAAAGCCATCGGCGATGATGAAGGTTTTGACATTTGGCTGGAAATTCACGCGCAGCTCACTAACAAAGCAACCGGCGACTACCGACCCAATGGCGCAGTGTTGCATTAAATAAATCACAGATAGTAAGCAAGGCATCTCTCAGCACCCAACCCAACCGCCTTGCTTGCGACCGGAACACACCCAATTCCGGTCCAAGGCCCACCCCCAAAAAGGGTGGGCCTTACCCATTTCTGGGGTCGTGTTTATCAAGCAACATTGATTATTTGATGCTTGTTAACCGCCTATTGAGAATTTTGGTTTTAGACTTATGTCTAGCCGGGCGTTAAACCCACCACTATAACCACGCCACACCAACTTTCAGGATGCCTGAAGCGAAATGGAAAACGGAAAACCAGAAACACTAGATGCGACCGGCCTACTTTGCCCGCTGCCAGTGTTGCGCGCGCGCCGTAAACTGGACGACCTGAAAAACGGCGACACACTGTTGGTTACTGCGTCAGACCCCGCCTCCGTGCAGGACATGCCAGCTTTCTGTAACATGGCGGGGCACAAGCTTCTGATGGTTCGGGAAACGGACGGAACGTTTGTTTTTGAAATCGAAAAAGGAAACAACGCTGATTAATACGACACTTTTGTCGCTATTTTTTGCCGAGCACACCCGCAAGCCATCCCGCCGTCAGGGCGACAAAAACCGCAACCAAACCATACCAAAACGGATATCCATGCGCGAAGTCATAGGCTGCACGTTCAAACCCTTCTTTGTCTACGGCAAGAGTAATTCGGTTCCGGGCTTTAATTGAACCGTCTTTGAATATGAAAGTCTCTACAAGAAAATCCCCAACAGGCACATTGGCGGGCAAGCGAATATCGGTTTTGAACAACCCCTCGCCCACATGGATAACACTATCCTGTTCTTGACGGAAAAGGCCACTGTTTGACTGCAATCTAAATAAAGCTGATCTGAATTCGCCGTCAGGAGCAGCAAGACCGCGCGGCGTATTTGCCAGCAAGGGCAGATGGTCGAACCCTATGCCGTAACTGGCAAAAACTGCATCGCTGGCAATCTGAGAAAGAGGCCGGGACGCCGCCACCGCGTAATAACCGGGGGCCGATGGAAACGTTAGGCTTTCATCATTAATCCAAATGGGCCCAACTTTGGCTTTTTGCCGGATAACGGTTCGCGCCTCTGGGCCGCGCACGACAATAACCACATCAAAATTATCATTAACCGGATCAACCGCTGACGAGCCTACCGCGCCAAACAGGATAAGGTCGGCACCATTGAAACTATAACGAATTTCAATGCGCTTGTTAGAAAGGTCTGTCACCAGGGCGAGTGCCGGCTGGCCAATGAGCATGACCAGAACCAACCAAGTTATGAAACGCAATTTCCCCATCAATGAGACCCCGCTTCACCGACACTGAATAACTCAGTGGGTTCAACAACCAGATCAACACCCATTTTCACACAGACCAGCAAAACCATGAGCGCGAGCAAAGCCCGCAGTTGTTCGCCCTTAAGCTTCAAGCCCAACCGAGCGCCCATCTGTGCCCCAACAACCGCCCCTACAAGCAGTAATACCGCCAGGAAAATGTCTACGGTTTGGGTGTTTACAGAATGAAAAATGGTCGTCAAAGCTGTCACAAAAATGATTTGAAACAGTGACGTTCCGACCACCACATTGGTCGGCATACCCAACAAATAAATCATCGCGGGCACCATGACAAAGCCACCGCCAACGCCCATAATCGCGGCCAATACGCCGACAAACATACCTATGCCCAAAGGCAGCAACGCCGAAATATAAAGACGGGATTTGCGAAAACGCATTTTAAAAGGCAGAGCATGGATCCAAGCCTTGTGACGATCTTCTCTCGGTTTCAGTTTTGGCTTGATGCCTTTATATTGACGGTAAATCGCACGCACGCTTTCCCAAAACATTAACCCCCCGACAGAGCCCAGAAACACCACATACGCTAACGAAATCATAAGGTCTACTTGCCCGAGAGACCTGAGGTAGGTGAAAACCTGAGCACCAAAGAAGGAACCTACAGCACCGCCCACAATCAGCACCAGTCCCATTTTAACGTCAACACCCTGGCGCCGCCAATGCGCCAACGCACCAGAAACCGATGCCGCAGTAATCTCATTGGATTCCGTTGCCACAGCAACAGCTGGCGGAATGCCCATAAAAATAAGCAGCGGCGTCATCAAAAATCCACCACCAACACCAAACATGCCAGACAGGAACCCAACAACCGCACCCATACCGATGACAAGAAAAATGTTCATCGATAGTTCGGCTATGGGAAGATAAAGTGGCATTATTATCGGTGATCCTGATTGGGCAGGGTTTGCAAGGAAAATCGCAGCCTGTTCCTAATTCTGTGGTACCCAATGTCTGACCAAATTGCAATGAAAGCCATGGCCAATGGCCATTCTTCGTCCAGAAAACTGCAAACTAAGCACCTGTGCTGTTGCGCCGTCCATGTTTCTCAAGTGCGTCTGCCATCGCGGGGCCAATGTTACCGCTAATCCATAGGCCAAACATTTTATAGTCCCCCATGAGGGACCACCGGGCGTAGTCAAATGTGGCTGGGCGGTTTTTTTCAAATACAAAATGCCCAACCCAGGCAAACCCGTAGCCAACGACCGGCAATGCGACCAGTAACAGCCAATTTTGAGTGTATAGTGACCAAGCGAGGATAAACACGCCCAGCGACGTTCCAATATAGTGAAGACTTCGGCAGACCGGGTTTGAATGTTCCGCCAAATAATATGGGAAGAACTCCGAGAAACTTTCAAACTTTGGCGCCATTCCAATTCTCCATCAGAAAATAAAGCTTCAGCGTCAATGCGATTCTTGACGGCAGAGCATGTCTAACACCAAACAATATACGCAATTCCACTCAAAATATCGAGAGAATCCAGATTGATAGTAAAAAAATAACGTCGTCTACTTGACGTTGACGTTAACGTAAACTATCTAATGGCTCACATTAATAATGTGTTGTGGGCCCCTCAAACATGAATGCACCGGCAAAAATTTCGGCAACCAACGAAAGCCAGGAATATTCAATCAAAGAGCTTTCATCGGCTTACGGTGTTACTGCGCGCACACTTCGTTACTATGAAGACCAAGGATTACTTTCCCCCAAGCGCGATGGCCAGCACCGCATATATAAAAACGCAGACCGGGTTCGCCTTGCCTGGATACTTCGCGGAAGGCGTGTTGGATTTTCTCTCGCAGAAATCGGCGAGATGCTGGATCTTTACGACCTAGGGGACGGCCGCGAAACCCAACGCGCAGTCACGCTTGCTCGATGCGAGGAGCGCATTGAAGCACTTAAGGCCCAACGCGACGATTTAAACGCAACTTTAAAAGAATTACAGGGTTTCAGTACTCTGATCAGCAACGGTGTCCGGGACGAAAATACCGGCACCTGGATTCATGCCGAAACCGGCGAACCCCTCGCCAATTACGGCCCCCAATAGTTTATTGTACCAAGAGGTTACCTAATGCCTACATACCGTGCCCCCGTTAAAGACATGAACTTCATCCTCAATGATGTCCTGGATATCAGCCAATATTCAAACCTGCCCGGCTACGAAGATGCCAGCCCGGACCTAATTGCTGCCATCTTGGAAGAAGGCGCTAAATTCTGCGAAAATGAGCTGGCGCCGCTTAACTTATCCGGCGACCAGGAAGGGTGCATCCGCCATGACGATGGTTCGGTGACGACACCTAAAGGCTTCAAAGAAGCCTACGCAAAATTTATCGAAGGCGGCTGGGCTGGTCTTACCAATGACCCTGAAATGGGTGGCCAGGGCCTGCCTCACGTGCTGGGCTTTGCAATTGAAGAGATGCTGATTTCAAGCAACATGGCCTTTGCCATGTATCCTGGCCTTTCCGGCGGCGCAAAAGCATCAATCACCATTGAAGGCACCGACGAGCAAAAAGCGACTTATCTGCCTAAAATGGTGAGCGGTGAATGGACCGGTACAATGAACCTGACCGAATCGCATTGCGGCACCGATTTGGGCCTTATTCGCACAAAAGCGGTACCCAACAGCGATGGCAGCTACGCAATCACCGGCCAGAAAATCTTCATCTCCGCTGGTGAGCATGACATGAGTGAAAACATCATTCACCTAGTACTGGCGAAAACACCCGATGCACCCAAAGGCGTTAAAGGTATTTCCCTGTTCATCGTGCCAAAGTTTTTGGTGAACGACAATGGCTCTCTCGGTGAGCGTAACGGCGTTGTATGTGGTTCCATCGAAGAAAAAATGGGTATCCACGGAAATTCAACTTGCGTTCTCAACTATGATGGAGCCACTGGCTATATGCTGGGTACTGAAAACCAAGGGCTGCGCGCCATGTTCATTATGATGAACGCTGCCCGCATCGGCGTTGGCATGCAAGGCCTCGGCCTTTCTGAAGTGGCCTACCAGAACGCGGCTGACTATGCCCGCGACCGCCTCCAGATGCGCGCGATCTCAGGCGCCAAGAACCCAGACGGCCCTGCGGATCCCATCATTGTGCACCCGGACGTGCGCCGCATGCTGATGAACAGCAAATCATTTAATGAGGCTGCCCGCGCGCAAGCGTTGTGGTGTGCTTTGCTGATCGACTTGTCTCATAAGGCGGAAGACGAAAAGCAGCGCGAATGGGCCGACGACATGGTCAGCCTGATGACACCGGTTATCAAAGGCGTGTTTACGGACCGCGGCTATGAAAATGCAACAGCGAGCCAACAAGTATACGGCGGCCACGGTTACGTGAGCGAATGGGGCATGGAACAGTTCGTGCGCGATGCCCGCATCACTCAGATATATGAAGGCACCAACGGCATTCAGGCGCTTGATCTGGTTGGCCGCAAACTGGGTGCGAACGGTGGCCGGGCCATCCAACGCTTTTTCAAATATGTTGCCTCCGAGATTGAAGACGCGCGCGGCAACGATAAAATTGCTGATTTTGTTCAAGCTGTCGAAGGTGCAAATGCAGATTTGCAGCGCGCCGCCATGTGGTTGATGCAAAATGCTATGACCAACCCGGACAATGCAGGCGCCGGCTCAACCGCCTTCATGCATCTGTTTGGCCATGTGACGCTGGGCCTTATGTGGATGAAAATTGCAAAAATCTCTGCCGACAAACTGGACGAAGGCACAGACGACCCTACCTTCTTCGAGAACAAACTGATTACCGGGCGGTATTACATCAACCGCCGCATGCCTGAAATCAAGTTCCTGCTTGCAGAACTGGAAGCCGGCGCAGAAGACGTTATGGCGCTTGAAGCGGCAAACTTTTAATACGGCACACGAAGGCAAGTAACCGAGTAACAATAGGAAAACAAAGATGACCGAAGCTTATATTTATGATGCAGTCAGAACACCGCGCGGCAAAGGCCGCAAAGACGGCTCCCTGCATGAAATCACCCCCATTCAGCTTGCAACGCAGCAACTGGAAGCCATTCGTGACCGTAACGACCTAGACACCAGCTTTGTCGACGATGTGGCACTAGGCTGCGTAGCACCAGTAGGGGAGCAAGGCTCGGACATCGCACGCGTTGCCGCCATTAACGCTGGTTACGCTGAAACAACAGCAGGCTTTCAGGTCAATCGCTTTTGTGCTAGCGGCCTTGAAGCCGTGAATTTAGCAGCAGCCAAAGTAATGACCGGTGAAGCTGATATGGCCATCGGTGGCGGTGTCGAGAGCATGAGCCGCGTGCCTATGGGCTCAGACGGCGGCGCGTGGCCGATGGATCCATCTGTTGCCTTTGATAGCTATTTCGTGCCGCAAGGCATTTCCGCAGACCTCATTGCCACCAAATTCGGCCACAGCCGCGATGACGTAGATGCTTATGCTGTTGAAAGTCAGCGTCGGGCAAAAGCATCCTGGGACGATAACCGTTTCAACAAGTCTATCGTACCCGTGAAAGACGTAATCGGCATGAATGTGCTGGACCATGACGAGTTCATGCGCCCTGAAACCACCATGCAGTCATTGGGTGCGCTGAAGCCGTCCTTCGTTGATATGGGCAATTTTGGTTTCGACAATGTCGCAATCCAGAAATATCCTGAGATTGAGAAAATCAACCACGTTCACCATGCGGGCAACAGCTCGGGCATCGTGGACGGCGCTGCAGCCGTTCTTGTGGGCTCCAAGGAAATGGGCGAAAAATTTGGCCTGACGCCGCGGGCACGCATTCGCTCCATGGCCTCTGTTGGTTCTGAACCAACTATCATGCTCACCGGCCCAAGTTTCGCCGCAGAAAAAGCGCTGAAGCGCGCCGGCATGAGCAAGTCTGACATCGACGTGTGGGAGCTCAACGAAGCCTTCGCATCGGTTGTATTGCGCTTTATGGAAGCGCTGGACATCGACCATTCCGACATCAACGTCAACGGCGGTGCCATCGCCATGGGCCACCCGCTGGGGGCAACAGGTGCCATGATCCTCGGCACTGTTCTTGACGAGCTTGAGCGGTCCGGCAAATCCACCGCACTTGCCACCCTTTGCATCGGCGCCGGCATGGGCACCGCAACCATTATTGAGCGCGTCTAGTCGCAGCTGTTCAGGAGTAAAATTATGACCGACACAATTCGCTATGAAGTAGATGCTGACGGCATCGCCCTGTTGACTATTGATCTGCCAAACACAGGCATGAATGTCTTTAACGCGCAGCTGATCGAAGACCTGAATACGTGCGTTGATAAAGTACTGGCTGACGATGCGGTTAAAGGCGCTGTTATCACATCTGGCAAACCGGCTTTTCTTGCGGGTGCCGACCTTAACATGCTCGGCGGCCAAGCGGGTTCCAAACAAACACCTGAGCAAGCCTTTGAAAGCGCCTTTGGCCTCAATAAATTATTCAGAAAACTGGAAACCGGCGACAAAGACCGCAAAATTTTGGCCAAAGAAGGCACCAAACCTTTTGCTGCGGCGGTAAATGGCCTCGCGCTAGGTGGTGGCTTTGAGCTAGTTCTGGCTTGCCATTACCGTGTGATTGCTGATGACCCGAAAATGCAGCTTGGCTTCCCTGAAGTGCAAGTTGGTTTGCTACCCGGTGCTGGTGGCACGCAGCGCTTGCCCCGCATTGTTGGCATTCAGGCAGCCGCAGGTGCTGTAACAACCGGCAAGCCTTACAATGCCCAAATCGCCCTCGGCCTTGGCATTGCAAGCGAACTGGCTCCGGCGGCCGACGTTGTTGAACGCGCTAAAGCATGGGTTAACAAGACCTCAAGCGCTATCGCACCCTGGGACAAAAAGGGTTTCAAATACCCTGGCGGCGCAGGTGCCATGCACCCAGCCAGCGTGCAAACATTTGTTGGTGCCAATGCTATGGCGCAGAAACAAACCCAGCATAATTACCCCGCTGTGCAGGCCATTCTCTCATGCCTGTTTGAAGGCGGCGTGGTTGATTTTGATACCGCCATCCGTATCGAGAGCAAGTATTTCATGAAGCTTCTTGCTGACCCGGTTGCGGGTAATATGATCCGCAGCCTGTTCATCAACAAGCAGGCGGTTGAAAAAGGCTCGCTTCGCCCTGCCGGTATCGAGCGCAAGAAAGTTAAGCGCCTCGGCATGCTCGGTGCTGGCCTTATGGGCGCAGGTGTAGCTTATGTTTCCGCCAAAGCAGGCATGGATGTTGTACTGCTGGACCGCGACGAAGCGTCAGCTGAAAAAGGCAAGGATTACTCACGTAATCTGGTCAAGAAAGGTGTAGAGCGCGGCAAAGTAAGCACGGAGAAAGGCGAAGCCCTTCTGGAGCGCATCACCACCACATCTGACTACGCAGACCTAAAAGACTGCGACCTGATTATCGAGGCCGTGTTTGAAGCTGAAGATATCAAGAAAGCGGTTACAGAAGCCACTGAAGCTGTTATCGGCGAAGACATTGTATTCGCTTCCAACACCTCTACGCTGCCAATTACGGGCCTAGCCAAAAACTTCACCCGCCCGCACCAGTTTATCGGTATCCATTTCTTCTCACCGGTTGATAAAATGCCGCTGGTGGAAATCATAATGGGTGAGAAAACCGATGACGCCACACTGGCGCTGGCGCTGGATTATGTTAGCCAGATCAAGAAGACCCCGATTGTGGTAAACGACAGCCGCGGCTTTTATACCAGCCGTTGCTTCGGCACCTACGTTCAGGAAGGCTACTCGATGGTGCAGGAAGGCGTGAAACCTGCGCTGATTGAAAATGCCGGTAAAATGGCCGGCATGCCTGTTGGCCCGCTTGCGGTCGGCGACGAAGTGGCGCTGGACCTGTCCTACAAAGTGGGCATGGCAACCAAAAAGGCGCTGGGCGACAAATATGTAGCCTCCCCTGCTGATGGTTTTGTTGAGAAAATGGTGGTTGATCTGGAGCGCTTTGGCCGCAAAAACGGCAAAGGCAACTATGTGTACCCGGAAGACGGCGGCCGCAAATACCTGTGGCCCGGTTTGGCTGATCATTTCCCGGTTGCGGACGACCAGCCAACACTGGATGAAGTGAAAACCCGCTTCATGGTACGCCAAGCCGTTGAGGCAGCGCGCTGCTTTGAGGAAGGCGTGCTCATTGACGCATCATCCGGCGACATTGGCGCCATTTTCGGTTGGGGTTTCGCACCCTTCACCGGCGGTCCCTTTAGCTTCATCGACACCATGGGCGTTGCTGAATTCGTCGCCGAAGCTGACCGGTTGGCGCAAGCATACGGCGCACGCTTCACACCGCCGCAAATGCTGCGCGATATGGCGGCAAACGGCGAGAGCTTTTATGCCAAGGGCGACACCCGCGGTCGCATCGCCAAAGCCGCGTAACCACCGAGACATAACACCACACCAAAAGGGGTCGCTTTCGCGGTCCCTTTTTTGTTAGGCTGCGTAGGAAAAGGAGCGAGTCAATGGTTAAGATTGCTGGAATTTTAGTACTTTTTCTAATGTCATCGCAAACCACCGGGCAAACGGTAAACCACACAGAATATTCTATAAAAAGCCTGCTTTTTGATGGGACATTAACGCTACCTCCAAACTCAACCAATGAGATCCTAACCGGTATTTCTAGTATTGAATTGCAGTATCACGGCATAGAAGCCGTCAAAGAACTCTTGCTAGTGGGGCGAGGGTTCTGGACAGCCGAAAACGTTTTTCAAAACGAAGCACCAATAGAATTCCAATTTTTTCCAAATCCTAAAATATCAGGTGAGACGCAGAAAGTTACCCTCTTTCACCTAATACCGGCGTCTCCTCTAGAAACCGGCGACGTCTTGAAACTCTCCATTCATTTCAAATCTTATCCGCGACCCACTACCTCTATTGTTAAACAGCAAAACGAACCGATGGCCAACTATACTGAGATCAAGATATTTGAAGAGTTTGAAGACTTCTTTCCACTACCACACCTTGTTGAAAAAACTGGAGTAACACCTAACTACGAAATTGGTGCGGCCGATTTTGACTTTCAATTGACAGCTCCTGAACATATGCGGGCTTCGATCTCCAATAGAAATAACAATAACTTTAGTGAGATCGCAGAAAATTCTAAGTCCCTGAGCGAAGACAGACAAACTATTTCGACGTTGTTTTCTTACTACAGCTCCACACTCAGCCGAAGACCTAAGCTAATGTTTTATTGCGATATTTCTGATTGCAGAGGGCCGCGAGTATTAGAAAGGCTATCTAAATCGCAGGAATAGCGCACAACTAACAAAATTACGATGTTAATCGGGGATAAGCGGCTTAACCTCCAAATTCGTAAAGGACAGCTTATGAGTTGGATAGATACCATTGGATTTGATGCCGCGAAGGGTCGCCTGAAAGCGATTTACGAGCGGATAAAAGGCCCCGACGACAACGTAGACAATATCCTCATTGCCCATAGCCTCAGGCCGCACACACTAGAAGGCCATATGACCCTGTATAAATATGTGCTGCACCACCCGGGCAATACACTGCCTAAATGGCTGCTGGAGGCCATCGGCACCTATGTCAGCATCCTGAACAATTGCCCCTATTGCGTTGACCATCATTTTGCCGGGCTAAAGCGTTTGCTTGCCGACGACGAACGGGCAAATGCCCTGCGCGCGGCCTTTGATGTCCACGTGCCAGAAACTGCTGCGGGCCATCTGACTGAGCGCGATATTGCCGCGCTGACCTATGCCGCGCTTCTTACAAAAAGTCCCGCAGATATTGCCCAGCAAGACATCAACGCACTCCGTGCCGCTGGCCTCACCGATGGTGAAATTCTGGAAGTTAATCAGGTCACCGCCTATTTCGCCTATGCCAACCGCACGGTTTTGGGGCTTGGCGTATCAACCGAGGGTGATATTATTGGCCTGTCGCCAAACGACAGCAGCGACCCCGACAACTGGGGCCACCAATAACAACTGCCTATAATCCGAGACAACTATGCAGCTTTCAATCGACCCTATTTTCGCTGAGTTCGGCTTCCCGGTTCATTTGGGCGTATTGGATTTCACGGTATCAATAGCCGACACACCCGCTGACCTGCTTGCTGCCATCGAAGACGGTGCTGCCCTGAGGCAACAAGAGTTGATCGGTCAGGCTGCCTCCAGCGACCCTGTGATCAGCGCGGTGCGGGCGGCCTTTAAGGCGACAGGAAAAGACCCTAGCCGCTACCGACCATCCTCGGAGGCGTTAACCCGGCGCGCGCTTGCGGGCAAAGGTTTATACAAGGTCAACAATGTGGTCGACAGCGGCAATCTGGTCTCGCTGATGTCCGGCCTGCCGGTAGGGTGTTATGACGCCGCTTGGATAAAAGGCGACCTGACCCTTCGGCCTGCCACACCCGGCGAAACCTATGACGGCATTGGCCGAGGCGGTATCAACCTGGAAGGCTTACCGGTGTTGGCAGATGACGGCGGGCCATTTGGCTCACCCTATTCCGACAGCGGCAGAACCGCCGTGACAGAGAAAACTGAAAATCTGGTATTTGTCATCTACGGCTTGAATGTGGATGTAGAGCATGTGAATGCGGCGGGTGACATGACCGACACCTTGATGCAAAAATTTTGCACGATTACGCCCAAATAGTTTAAACAATCAAACAATGGTTTTAATGATTATAAAATTGAGAAATTTATGCGTTTAATCACTGCCTTGATCATTATTTTCGGCTTCGCTTCAGCGCCAACGCTTGCAACCGATGGTTCGGTAGAGCTACTGAATAGCACCCTGATCACCAAGCTGCATCTGGACCACACTGCCAATCGAGGCCAAATGGTCGGCGCCTATCAGATAAGTTTCAGAAACACGTCCGACAGCCCCTTGTCCAGCGTGTCACTACTGCTGAACCCAAGCCTCAGTTTCACAAAGATAACGGGGTCTAATGGCAGAATTTTATCAGCGCCGAGCAACTTGATGCCCATTGCCGGCTATGAGCTGCTTGAGCTGAATGTGGCAACCGTGCAATTGCCAGAGCCACTCGGCGCCGACAAGCGCACCGAAATTGTTGTCCATTACAAAGGTTACTTAACCAACATGACCTATCTAGCAGTGGACGGCGTGAAAGAAACCCTGAGCCCTGATTTCACTATGATCCGCGCTGACAGCTTCGGCTATCCGGTATTTGCTGAGCCCACACGCTCTTCAATCGAATCCGCCTTCACCCACAAGCCTTTTCAGCAAGTCACTTTCATCGAATACCCCGGCACGAATGATATTGCAGGCAGTCTTAATATTGAGAGCAAAGAGCTCGCCGGCAACACCACCAAAGTTGAGATGAAAAGCCCTACACCGACAGGGCTATTTGCAGCGGCAATCGCACCCTACACACATTTGGAAACCGGCCCGATCAAAATCTCATTCTTGCAGGGCAGCACGGCTAGTGCGCAAAATTTTCTGATGCTCGCCGGGCGTGAAGCAAAACGCATTGAAGCGTTACTGGGTCCAGCGTCTGCAGGTGCGGTACTCAGAGTAATAGAGTTGCCAGACGGATATAAAAACACAGGCGGACAAGGCACATATTTGCGCGGCAAGTCTGTGTTTGACGCTCCCTCACTTGAGCCTGAGTTGGGCGCCGGAATACAGAACCTGTGGCGAACACCCGGCGCCGGCAAGCCGGGGCACTGGGCTAACGGCCTGGACACGATTCTAGCCCATGCCCTTTCAGCGCCTGATGACCTGCAAACACTCCAGCAAAACACATTTGACGAGGCCAAATCCCTATTCACAGCCAACAAAAGCATAGGCAAAACAGCATTGGCTGACTATGCGGTAGAGGGCTACTCAAATGAGAGCGACGCGATAAGTACGCTCGCCTATACTGCGCTCTTCAGCCTTCTTGGGCCCGATGGATTTTTCAAATTTGTTAAAGAACTGAAGGCAGAGACCAAGGGGCAGTATACCGACATGCAGGCAATTGCTGATTTCATGAAGGCTAATATCAAAAACAAAACGGCGAAAAAATTTGCAAAAAACTGGTTCTCTAGCGGTCGATCAGGAAAAGACATGGCAAAAGCCAAAAGCTTCGACGATCTGTTGAAACGCTATAATTAACATCTGCATGCACTAATCATTGGCCGCACCGAACGATCAGCCAATATTAAAGCTATGCCTAAAAAATCAGGAGCCTTATCCATGCAGTTTGAAACCCTTGATGTTACCACTGATGGTGCCGTTGCCACCGTTACACTTAACCGGCCGGATAAACTTAATGCCATGAACGGGGCCATGTTCCGCGAAATCGGTGAAGCCTTTCGCTGGATTGATGCGGCAACAGACGCACGCGCCGTTGTGCTTACCGCAAATGGAAAGCATTTCACGGCAGGCCTGGACCTCAAAGAAAGCGGGGCAGTTCTCGGTGCAAATACCGGTGATCCGGCACGCATCCGTGAAAAGTTACGCCGCCATATACTTCATCTGCAAGATTGCTTTACGGCGTTGGAGGAATGCCGCGCGCCAGTGATTGCCGCAATCCACGGAGCCTGTCTTGGCGGTGGTATTGACCTGATATCCGCTTGTGATATTCGGGTGTGCAGCGCTGACACCTGGTTCTCAATTCAGGAGATTAACGTGGCGATTGTTGCTGACGTGGGCACCCTGCAGCGGGCGCCCTATTTGCTGCCCAACGGCATTCTGCGGGAACTGGCCTACACCGGCCGCAAATTCGCCGCCGAGGAGGCTAGTAAATATGGTTTTGTCAACGCAGTTAAGGACACTCGCGACCAGGCTATCGAAAAAGCCAATGAAATCGCTCTTGAGATTGCCAGCAAAAGCCCGCTAGCCGTTGCAGGCACCAAAGCCATATTGAACCACTCCCGCGATCATACCATTGATGACGGGCTTGATTATGTGGCAACATGGAATAGTGGCCAACTATTAGGTGAAGACCTGATGAAAGCTGCCACAGCGGCATTAACGCGGGAAACGGTAACTTTTTCCGAATTACTGGAAAGCGACGACTAAAAAATGTTTGACGCAGCGTTTACATGGGCAAAAGAATACGGGGATGTGCTTGGCAGCATTGGTTTCCTGTTTGCCATGTTCACTGTCATTGTAACCAACGGCAAAGTTATTCTCCAACGCCTGCGCGGTGAACAACCTGATTTTCTGTCACAGGGCATCTCACCCGATGCCGTCAATCTGCCGACATCCGTGCCATCGGCGACTGGCACTGGATCGAGTTTAGTGGTCGACGCACCACCACCAGTACCGGATTATGGCGGCAAAATTCCTGTTGCTGTATTCCCACCCACTGAACGGGGTAATTTTGACGAACATTTTTCCGATGGTTTAGCAGACGACCTGATCGCAGACCTGCAACGCAACAAGTTCGCAACTCCAGAACTCAGCACAGTAGCCGCCATGCAAAAAGCCGGTGCTGACACAAAAAAGATTGCTCGCGATCTGGGTGTAGAACATGTGCTTACCACCAGTGTTCGCCGCCAACAGGATAAAATTAGGGTGACAGCCCAGCTGATCGATCCATCAGGAGCGGTTTTATGGTCGGACCGCTTCAATGCAGTCGGCGATGATATGATGGCTATTCAGGAATCGATTGCGGCCAAAGTTGCAAGTGCCGTTTCAAAGGAGCTGGACACAAAAGATGTTCTCAAAAATCCTGAAACCGGGGTGATATACAAAACTCGCGAAGAAGCATTGATAGGGATCGCCTCACCAAAAAGCCGCTTAACGGCGCTGTTGCTCTGTATCCCCCCGCTGGGTATTTTTGGCATTCATCGTTTTTATCTCGGAAGGCCGTTAACAGCCATTTTATACCTTCCGACGGGCGGGTTGTTTATATTTGGTTGGTTGATAGACACGGTCCTGATTGCGCTCGGCACCTTCGCTGACGGAAAAGGAAGACCGGTTAGAATTTGGCAGCATGATCCCTTGACCAAGCTCAAAAACAAATGACAATTGACGTTAAAGTCTGCGGCATAAGCGATGCCATGCACGCCCATGCCGCAGCTATGCACGGTGCTAAATGGCTTGGGTTTATTTTTTTCCCGCCGTCGCCGCGCAATCTTACTTTAGATGCGGCTAGAAAACTTGCACAGCAATTGCCAAAAGGCCCAAAGCGCGTCGGCGTGTTCGTCGATGCCTCTGATGAGCTGCTTAATAATGCTGTCACTGCAATGTCATTGGATGTTGTGCAGCTGCACGGAAATGAGACGCCAGATGATGTTGCCCGTATCAAAGAAATGCTGGGTGTGCGTGTCATTAAAGCGATCGGCGTCAGCACAGAAGATGACCTTTCCAAGGCAGGCCCATACCTGCCGCATGTAGACCGTATTCTTTTTGATGCTAAGCCACCGAAAGGGGCCACCCTGCCTGGAGGGAATGCGACAAGCTTTCCTTGGTATATCTTGAAGGGCAAAAAACTCCCGTATAAATGGATGCTGGCAGGCGGGCTGAAGGCGGATAATGTTGCAGAAGCGGTGGCCGCGAGCGGCGCTAAAGCGCTTGATGTTTCGTCTGGCCTTGAAACTGCGCCCGGAAAAAAATCCTCTGCGGCAATCCAACACTTCCTTCAGGCAGTAAAAGACATTAAGTAGAAGTCCAAACATTCATCGCGCTTTACCAGACGCAAATAAAGGGTGCAGCCGCATGGCGCTCAACAGCTTTACAACCGGTCCTGACGAAAAAGGGCATTTCGGCAAATACGGCGGACGGTATGTCTCCGAAACCTTAATGCCGCTTGTCTTGGAAGTAGAACAAGAGTTCAAGACAGCCATGAAGGATGAAGACTTCCTGGCCGAATTAGACGAGCTGAACCGTCAGTATATCGGGCGCCCCAGTCCACTTTATTATGCTGAGCGATTAACCGAACATCTGGGCGGTGCCAAAATTTACTTTAAACGCGAGGAACTGAACCACACCGGCGCCCACAAAATTAACCACGCCATTGGTCAGGTATTGCTGGCCAAACGCATGGGCAAAACCCGCGTAATTGCCGAAACGGGCGCAGGTCAACACGGTGTTGCGACAGCAACAGTTGCTGCGCGCTTTGGTCTTGAATGTACGGTTTTCATGGGCGCCGTAGATATTGAGCGCCAAAAGCCCAACGTTTTCCGCATGAAATTACTGGGGGCTGAGGTAAAACCGGTGACGTCCGGCTCTGCGACCCTCAAAGACGCAATGAACGATGCGCTACGTGACTGGGTTACCAACGTCCACGACACATTTTACATCATTGGCACTGTGGCGGGGCCGCACCCCTACCCCATGATGGTACGCGACTTTCAGTCTATCATTGGCCGGGAGACTAAAGAACAAATTTTGCATATGGAAGGCCGATTGCCCGACAGCCTTGTGGCTTGCGTTGGCGGTGGTTCAAATGCACTTGGTCTTTTCCACCCATTTCTTGACGACCGCGATGTGGAAATGTTTGCAGTTGAGGCATCAGGCCACGGCGTAGATACCGATCAGCATGCCGCATCCATTGCGGGCGGAACACCCGGCGTGTTGCACGGCAACCGCACCTACCTGCTGCAAACTGAAGACGGCCAAATCGAAGAAGCGCACTCAATATCGGCTGGGCTGGATTATCCCGGGATCGGGCCGGAGCATGTTTGGCTGCATGAAGAAGGCCGGGTGAATTATGTGTCTGCGACAGACAAGGAAGCAATGGAAGCCTTCCAGTTATGTTGCAAAACCGAAGGCATAATTCCGGCGCTTGAAAGCGCACACGGTTTGGTGCATGTCATCCGCATGGCACCCGATTTGCCGAACGATCATATTTGCGTGCTGAACCTGTCCGGCAGGGGCGACAAAGACATTTTCACGGTCGCAAAAGAGCTTGGTGAAGAAATTTAGCCTGAAGAATTTTAGAGAGTACCCTCATGAGCCGTTTGACACCTTGTTTTGAAGCGTTGAAAGCAGAAAACCGCGCTGCTTTCGTAACTTTTGTCACAGCTGGCGATCCGGATCATGATACTTCGCTTGAAATACTTTTAGAGCTACCAGGCGCCGGGGCGGACATAATTGAACTGGGCATGCCTTTTACCGACCCTTCCGCTGACGGACCAGCAATTGACAAAGCAGCCCAGCGCGCAATTGCGAGCGGTGCGACAACTGCTCGCACACTTGAAATGGTATCCCGCTTCCGCGAAGACAATAACAATACACCCATAGTGCTTATGGGATATTTCAATCCAATTTATGCTTACGGCATCGAAAAATTCTGCGCGGATGCAGCAAGCGCCGGTGTTGATGGCCTCATCATTGTCGACCTGCCGCCAGAAGAAGATGCCGAACTGTTAGTACCCGCGAATGCTCAGAATATTGATGTTATTCGCTTGGCCACGCCCACCTCAGACGACAAAAGATTACCTGCCATTGTGAACGGCGCCAGCGGTTTCGTATATTATGTTGCTGTTGCCGGGGTAACAGGCGGCAAATCTGCCACTGCAGACGATATTGGCAGCGCCGTTGAGCGGATAAAACGTCATACTGACCTGCCAGTTGCGGTTGGCTTTGGCATCCGCACACCTGAGCAAGCCGCCGCCGTTGCCGCGCGTGCGGACGGCGCGGTTGTCGGCACAGCAATCGTCTCGTTGGTTGAACAAGGACTTGAAAAACAACTGCCGAAAGCGGATATGATAGAAAACATACTGAATTTTACCCAAAATTTGGCTAATGGTGTAAGGTCAGGTCGTTAAATTCGCACCGAATATGGTTATTTGATTGTTTCTAAAAGGGGGTAGGTGACATGAGTTGGCTAACCAATTATGTCAAACCAAAGCTGCAAAAAGTTCTGAACGCCCGGGATACCCCCGACAATTTATGGCACAAGTGTAAAAGCTGCGGACAGATGATTTTTCAAAAAGAGTTTGTCGCCAGCGGTCGGGTTTGCGCGCACTGCGATCATCATGACCGTATCCCGCCTATAGAGCGGTTTTCCATTCTTTTTGATGACAAGAAGTTTGACCTGATCTCTTTGCCGTCAGTCACGCAAGACCCGCTAAAGTTTAAAGATACCAAAAAATATACTGACCGACTGAAAGCCGCCCGTTCCAGCACCGGCGATGACGACGCCATTAAAGTTGCTGTAGGTAAAATTGGTGGACAAAAAACAGTGATCGCCATTCAGAATTTCTTCTTTATGGGCGGTTCTATGGGCATGGCTGTGGGTGAAGGTATAATTGCAGGCGCTAAAGAGGCCCTGCGCCTTGGTGTTCCGTATGTCATGTTCACGGCTTCTGGCGGCGCCCGTATGCAGGAAGGTATCCTGTCACTTATGCAAATGCCCCGAACCACAGTGGCGGTTCAAATGCTGCGCGAGGCGGGCCTTCCGTATGTTGTTGTCCTGACAGACCCAACTTCTGGCGGTGTTTCGGCTTCTTATGCCATGCTCGGTGACGTTCAAATTGCTGAACCCGGCGCGATGATTGCCTTTTCCGGCCCTCGGGTTATTGAGCAAACCATCCGCGAAAAATTGCCTGACGGATTTCAAAGGTCTGAATATTTGCTGGACCACGGCATGGTTGACATGGTTGTGCACAGGAAAGAGCTGACGCAAAAATTAGCGACGGTGCTATCCATGTTAATGGCGGGTAGTCACAAGCGAAAAGCTGCAGCCGAATAACACCTACCTATACTCTCAAAATATAGCGGCGCGGGCTTCATGCCAAAGTTGATGCAAAATGGATAATCAGGTCCCTGATCAGGCGACTAGTCTAAAAAGCGATCAGATTTTAGCGCGTTTAATGGCACTCCACCCCAAGAAAATAGACCTTTCTTTGGGGCGTATGCATAGTATTTTAAAGCGTTTAGGCAACCCGGAGAAGAAGCTACCGCCGGTTATTCATATTGCCGGCACCAATGGTAAAGGATCGACAATTGCCACGCTGAGAGCCATTACAGAAGCTGCAGGCCACCGGGTGCATGTATACACATCACCCCATTTGGTCAGATTCAATGAGCGCATTCGTCTTGCAGGAAAATTAATCAGCGAAGATGCCCTTTCCGATTTGCTTGAACGTGTGGAAGCAGCGGCGGGTGATGATCCCATCACTTTCTTTGAGGTAACAACAGCAGCAGCATTACTCGCCTTTTCCGAAACACCGGCTGATCTTTGTTTGTTAGAGGTTGGCCTTGGTGGCAGGCTTGATGCAACCAATGTCGTGGACAACCCTGCCGCGGTTGGCATCACGCCAGTCAGTCTTGATCATCAGCAATTCCTCGGCGAAACCCTGCCGGAAATCGCCGCCGAAAAAGCAGGCATCATCAAGCCAAACGCGCCTTTGATTGTCGGGCCGCAAAAGAAAGTCGGGCTTGATGTGATAGTGGAAACAGCAGATCAACTAGGCGTCAAAGGTCTCCTAATAGACCAAGACTGGCATGTAGAAGCAAAGGCTGATGGCTCCGGATTATTGTATGAAGACTGGCGTTCAGTGTTAGATTTGCCGCTGCCACCATTGGCAGGTGCTCACCAAATTAAGAATGCGGCAATGGCTATTGCGCTCGCTCACGCACAAACGGCGGTGAATATACCAGAGTCAGCTATCAAAGCTGGCCTGGGTTGGGTGCGCTGGCCTGCCCGTCTTCAAGAGCTGAAAGACACTTCCTACAATGATATTTTACCGGAAGGTTCAGACCTTTGGCTGGACGGCGGCCACAATCCGGCGGCGGGAGAGGTTATTCGCACCTTTCTTCAAAGTGTTGACCCGATCGAGCGTTCCGTCACCATGATACTCGGCATGATGGGAACGAAAGATGTCGATGGCTTTTTGGCGTCCCTAACTGGGCTAATCGATAGAGTTATTGCCGTACCGATTCCAGGAGAAGACGGCACTGCCTCGCCAGCTGACCTCGCGGCAGCGGCGACAGACATCGGCATAAACGGTGTCGTAGCAAAAGATGTTTCTGCCGCGATCAAGGCAGTAAATGAAAGGGCCAAAGCTGAAAGGCCGCCATTCGTCATTATTGCCGGGTCATTGTATCTGGCGGGGCGTGTCCTGCGGGAGGCTGGGCTTCTTCCGGATTAATCTAACCGAAACACAAGTCTATTCATCTGTCCAACTGTAGCGTTCTTTCATTACATCTATCGACTTGACGATCAGTTCCTCCAGAACCGATTGGTCAACATCTTCGAGTTTGTTGATGTATAAACATGATTTCCCGGTTTTATATTTTCCGAGCTTTTTCATTAAATCGGGAAAACCGGCAAAACCCGGCATAATATAGACAGAAAGCGATGTTTTGCGCGGCGACAGGCCAACCATCATCCAGCGGCCACTCCGGCCACTTTCGTAGCAGTATTCATAAGCACCAAAACCAATGATTGATTTACCCCACATCTTGGCCTTCCATCCTGTGAGCTGTGCCATCAGGTCGCAAACGGCGCGAGCATCAGTTTGACGTTTAGCATGGTCAATGCCGTGCAGAAACTTCGTCACAGACGCATCATTTTGTTTGGTTTTCAACTCACTCATACATTTCCCCCTTTTCAGCGCTGCAGCGAAATTTCCTTTTCCACTGCCGCCAAACTGTCCTTACCGAAAAACATTTCTTCGCCAACAAAGAAAGTGGGAACACCGAAAATACCCCGGTCTATTGCCTCCTGCGTCGACGCTATAAGGGCGGCTTTCACGTCGCTATCAGCAACTTTGGCTTGGTAGAATGCCGCATCCAGCCCCGCATCTGCAATGGCGCCGAGCAGCACTTCCGGATCATCAGCTTTTTTACCATCCTCCCACATAGCTTTCATAACACATGCCAAATAAGGCTCCAACTCACCGGCAATTTCGGCGGCAGCTGCGCCGCGCATTGCAAGCAATGTGTTCACCGGAAAGTGGGGATTCATTGTAAAATTTGATAGCCCGTGGTGTCGGACGAACCGCATGATCTCACGGCGGGTATAGTCCATTTTAGCCGGAATTTTTGCAAACGCGTAAAACGGTGATTGATTGCCCGTGGCCTTGAAAATACCGCCAAGCAAGGCTGGTTTGCGGGAAAATTTAACCCCGAGCCGCTGCTCCACTTCAGGTAAAACTTTATAGGCGAAGTAAGAATTGGGGCTGCCAAAATCAAACCAAAATTCAAGCTGAGTCATGACATCTCTCCTTAAAAAGTTTCATTGGATGGCCGAACGTCCAACTCATGGGTCCAACAGTCTTTAGGCTGATTGTGAAGTATCCAATATGTATCAGCAACTGAAGCAGGGTCCAGAAGCGGCGTTGCTGCAAGAGCCGCCGCGCCCGCACGCTCTGTAATCAATTGGCGCACCCATTCTGTATCAACGGCTGAGTCTATAACAAGGTGAGCCACATGGATGTTTTCCGGGCCTAATTCACGCGCCATAGCTTGCGCCAACCCTCGCAGGCCAAATTTTGCACTCGCAAAGGCTCCATAACCGGACCCGCCGCGCATACTTGCAGTTGCCCCGGTGAAGAAAATTGATCCTGATCCTTGTCTAAGCATTACCCGCGCCGCAGCTCTGCCGGTCAAAAATCCACCATAGCAGGCCATTTGCCACACTTTTCTAAACACGCGTTCAGTGGTGTCGGCAATCGGGAATTTTACATTGCCTCCAATGTTAAAAATAACCACAGATAGCTCACCGAGTTCGGCCGCGGCTTGAATAAATTCATCAACCGCTTCTTCAGAACGCGCATCAAGAGAACGAGCCACTAGCGTGCCGCCTGAAGCGGTAATTTCATCGCCAAGCGGCTTCAACTTTTCGCCGCCACGCCGACCTGCAACAATGACATAGCCTTCGCGGGCAAACCGCCGGGCAATCGCAGCACCGATATAGTCACCTGCGCCCACAATGGCGCACACCTTAGATCTTGTTCCTTTTTCGTGGGGCATACCAACTCTCCTTATGATGAAAAGTAGGGCAATTTACCTCAAAGTGAAACACCTTCCGCCGCACAACAAAAAAGGCGCCCGAAACCGGGCGCCTTTCTAAGTCTCATAGTGGGCTTTCAGTTAACCGACCGCACTATCAATCCAGGACGCCAGCTGTGCTTTTGGCTTGGCGCCCATCGTGGTCGCCACCGGCTCTCCATCTTTAAATATCAAAATCGTTGGAATCGACCGCACGCCAAAACGAGTGGGCACTTCAGGGTTCGCATCAATATCCATTTTGGCAATAATAATATCATCGCGCTCGTTAGATATTTCTTCCAGAACCGGCCCAATCATTTTACAGGGGCCGCACCACTGTGCCCAAAAATCCAACAAAACCGGCTTTCCGGATTTCAACACATCGTCTTCAAATGACGCATCTGTTACAGCAATAGTAGCCATGTTACTTACTCTTTCTTTGTCACACCGGGCAGCACCCGCGCGTAATTTGGGTTCGATGATTTCCTCAGCGCCTAAAGTAAGAACGCCGAGTCGAATGGTCAAGACCTAGTAACGCACCAGTGATATTAAAATGTCGCGTCAAGAGGGTAACTACAAAACCCAGAAAAGGTCACAAACCCGCGTCTGAAAGTGCTCGTTCCATCAAATCTGCTGGCAATGCCATCAACCGTACAGCATCTGTCCACAACAAGGCTGCTTGAACATCTTTGTCTGGGTAAACTGTTTGCAACGCCCGCACATACAAACCCATTTGCCGCAAATAAACTGCCGGAACCCGCTCTACAGTTTCCGGTGGTGGGCGATTGGTTTTATAATCCACAATCAGAACTTGATCATCTGTTACAACCAACCGGTCAACCTGTCCGACAATGGCACGGCCCTCCGGATCACTTTTTGTTGCGACCAAGCCGGCTATGGGCACCTCTGCGCGGCTTCCATCACCGAATAATATGCCCAGCACAGGGTCAGACAATACCGCATTCACTTCCAGCCAAAATGCTGTCGCACCCTGCCCACTTAAATCACCACTTCTATTCAGATAAACCATCGTAGCTGTTTCGCGAGAATCGAGCGGCGTGTCAGGCAACCATTGCAGTAACGCGTGCAGCAGGTTACCGCGTTGGAACCGCTTGCTGTTGCTTCTATCAAGTGGCCCAGTGACCGCTGGTTCTTCGTCAGGCCGGGATGGCGCAAGTGGTCTAGTCGGCGTTGGCTCGTCCGGCATTTTTTCAAACAACCAAGGCGGATTTTTAACTGCAACAGGCCCGCGTTCTTTATCTGCCATCGGTTCTTCAACTTCTGCGGTATGCTGAACTTCAATGCGGCGAATTTGGCGGCCGTTCTCGCCGAAAGCTTCTGCCTCCAGCCGATCGAATCCTTCGCTGATTAAACTGTGCCAGCAATCATCACTCGGTTCTTTTGCGCCTCGCCACCCGGCGACATAAAGGTCGTCTTCCGCCCGCGTAAGCGCAACATATAATAATCGCCGATACTCAGACAGTTGCTTTGCTTTCAGCTCATCCCGTGCAGCCTCAATCTCAGGCAATCCTCGTGCCTGACTGGCCCAAACCGGAATTGCAGGGGCAAGCGGCTTTTCAGGTGTGATGGACAGCAGGCGACCATCGCGGGATAGGTCTGGCAGTCCTACAAGGTCAGACAGATATACAATCGGTGCCTGAAGACCCTTGGCGCTGTGCGTGGTCATAATACGAACCCGATTGCCCGCCTGTTCCATGTCACGTTTTATCTGTGTGTTATTGCCGCGTACCCGCTCAATGAAAGCAAGCAACGATGCAGGGTGCGTCAATTCAAATTTGAGCGCCTCTTCCAACAACTCATCAATCGGGTCGTGAATTTCTTCGCCGAGCCTGCTTGCCAGCTTCTTTCTGCCGCCAAGGTCTATCAATATATGATTAAAAAACTCGAACGGGCCACCCATATCGGCCCGGTTAAGCACCCCGACCAATAGCTCATAAGCAGGTCTGAACAGGTCATTCTCGCGAGCGGCATAAAGAGCGTTCCAAAGTGAACCGCTCCGGCCATGGGCCAAGTCGAACAGCGCATTTTCATTGAGGCCAATCAGCGGCCCCTTCAACACTGTAGCCAAAGTCAAATCATCTGTTGGCAAAACGGCGAACTGAGCAATCGCTAGCAAGTCCATCACCGGCAATTCTTCAAGCAATACCATTCTGTCGCGTCCGGCTACAGGCACGCCCAATGTTTTAAGCGCCTTAACAAGATGATCCACAAACGCGGTGCGACGTCGCACCAAAACTAGTATATCACCCGCCTGTACTTTTCGGCCTTTAGATGACAAGTCCCGCACCCCAACAGATTGCCGGATATGGGTTGCTATGCGCCACGCACAGCGCTGTTCAGCGTCATCAACAGGCACTTGCACCACCGGCATTTGCCAACCGTCCTCACCTGTTTCATCAGATTTGGAGACAACTTCCAAAGGCCAAAGTTCAACCCGCCCGCCGTGACCCACCCGTTTAAATCGATGGGCGACAATTTCGCCGTCGGTAGACAATCCCGCATGCGCCCGACCGTCCTCGGCAAAAACCGCGTCCACGAGCGATAAGACAGCCTCACCTGATCGAAATGAGAGCGATAACGGCACTGCTTCTGTACGGTGACCAATATGATAGGCTTGGTCAAAAATCCGATTGCGGGCACCGATAAATTCGCGCGGGTCGGCTCGCTGGAAAGAAAAAATTGACTGTTTGGCATCACCAACAGCAAACACCGTGCGCTCCACATCGCGAGCACCTTCACCAGAGAAAAACTCGGCGGCCAGTGTTTCAACAACGCGCCATTGATCGCGGTTGGTATCCTGAGCCTCGTCAACCAGGATATGATCAATACGATTATCGAGTTTGTAGAGTATCCACGGCGCAACTGTTGGCGTTGTCACTAGATTGACAGACCGTTCAATCATATCGTCAAAGTCTACAAGGCCTCGCTCACCCTTAACGTGATTATAGAGCTGCAATTGTTCGAGACCCAGCCTCAAAAGGGCAGAGGTTGCAACAGCTGCTTGTTGGCGAATACGCCGGTCTTCAACCGCCAACAGTCTCTGTTGCTCATTTTCAATGACAGTCAGCAGGCTTTGATCTGCCTCCACAATCTTGTTTGTCGCCACGTGCTTTATCGCAGTGCCGCCTGCGGTGAGAAACGCACTTTTATATTGGCTATAATTTTCCGCGCGCCCCTCTTCAGGTAATTCGATAAAATTCTGCATTGCTTGCGCGCGTTGCTGATCTCTCTTTGAACCTAACTGCATTGCGCCAGCCAACCGCATCAAAGCAGCATGATCAAATGCCTTGTCCGCACATGCTTCTGAAACAATAGCCATTGAAGTAATACCAGGGGTTGCCCCCAATCGACGATAAAGCTCATTCATCAAACCCTTCACGCCGCCGAAAGCCCGTACAGCCCTTTTCAAAAGGGGTGCCTCAAAAGACAGTCGATCAATGACTTCATCGAATGTCTGCTCGGTGACCAAGCCCGCAACCACATCCAGCGCTTGCCGCAACTCAGGTGCCAATGGCTCGCGGGTAGCAGCCAACATTTGATCTTTGGCCGAGCGCATCAACTCGCCCGCGTCGGCCTCGTCAATTCCCTCGAAACCCGGTGACATTTCAGCCTCAAGCGGAAAACGTCCGAGCAAAGCCTGACAAAAACTGTGAAAGGTTTGAATTTGAAGACCACCCGGCAAATCAAGAACCCGCGCAAATAATTTGCGTGCCGTCGCCAACATTTCTGCACCTGCTTGCTCATCCACCCGTGCTGCGATAACAGCCGACAAGTCAGCATCCGATAGAGTGGTCCAGCGCCCAAGCTCGGCAAATATCCGGTTTTTCATCTCTGCCGCGGCTGCTTTGGTGAAAGTCAAACAGACGATATTTTCGGGCCGAGTGCCGGTTAACATCAACCGGAGCACTCGTGCGGTCAGCACATGCGTTTTTCCCGTTCCCGCAGATGCGCCAACCCAAGCGCTTATTTTGGGGTGTGTTGCGCGCGCCTGATCAAAGGTCATTGATGGCAATGCGGATTTTCCAGTTGCCCCACTCATGATGACGGCTCCGGTTTGCCAATAACCAATTCCTCATTCAATGGGTCGACCAAATTGCGCCACTCTTTCACTCGGGCCAGATGATCATAGTCACCGTAGCCCGCAACCTCCGGGCGCGGGTTGGACAAATAAGCGGTGTCCGGGTTGGCGAATATAGCGACAAGTTTTCTCAGGCCTGCTGCCGCCTCTTCTATGGATGCTGGCACATTTTTAATCGGCGCTTTGACTTCATGCACCGGCTCGCCGCCCGACAGCTTCCAGAAAACCAAACTTTCTGCCTCAGCTGCCTCAAGACCTTCAAATGCGCCGAGTTTTGCAAGCCACCCTTCCAGCGGTAGCTGCGGCGCATAACCGGCTTCAACTTGTTTTGAGGTCGGCGTTTCACCAGTTTTATAATCAATGATTTCCAGCTTGCCTGTCTCCCGGTTACGATCAATACGATCAGCTTTTGCAATCAGGGTAAACTCCGGAACCGATGGATCAAACTGGGATGCCTGACGTGCCCATCCCTCAATTAAGACTGGATCGAAACGTTCCTGACGAGTTTCCTCATTCTCGACAAACCACTTGGCGATACGCTCGAACCGGGGCCACCAAAATGCATATACAGCGGGCTGACTGATCACCGGCGCAAAGACCTCGCGGCCAACGGCCACCAACCGTTTCAGCCCCTCTTCACCGAATTTCGCACCGTCAGTTGCCATAAACACCTCAAGTGCCTCATGCAGCAACGTTCCCTTTTGGGCGGCATTAGGCGTGTCATCCAATGGGTCTAACCGAGATAGCCCAAGAATTTTCTTGGCATATAATGCGTAAGGGTCCCGCATCCATTCCTGAATCTGTGTAACTGATAACTGTGTAGGGCGAGCGGCAACTGGCGGTTTGGGTGTGGGCGGCGAAACCGGCTCCACAACCGTCGGCGCATGCAACTGCGCCGCCCAGTGCAGGTAATGATCAGCCCATGGAATATTTCTCCCGGCAACCGCCTCAATACGAAACCACCAACGGCTTGGCACCGTTGGTGTACCATCAGTTTTTTCTGACCGAGTGACAACAACCTCCGGGGCGTTAATGCCAAGCATAAAGTCATGAGCGGACTGCCCGATGCGTTGGTCATGCGACGGCAGGCCAAACTGCTTGCGCATATCTCTGCTCATCCAGGGGTCTGTCGTGGGTTCACCGGGCCAAACACCTTCATTCAGGCCACCCAAAATCATAAGGTCGGCGCGCTGAAGTCGAGCCTCAAGGGGACCCCATATCGCCAATCTCGGGTGCTGGTTCCAATTAGACCGAACCGTCACAGTGGCCATCATTTCAGCAAAAAAAGCGCTATAGCTTTCTGCACTGGGAACCATTAGCTCACCACCTTGCTCGATCAAGCCGGTGAGATGATCCGACAACGCTGCCCCCGCATCCCCGCGCCAAAGTCGGTCTGCGCCAGATATCTCATCGTCCACACATAACTTCTCGGCAATATCAATATGCGCGCGCAAAACATCATCAACATTAACCGGCTGTGACAAAAGTGTTTCTAGTGGCATCAACAGCGCAATTATCCGTTCCACGCGTTTCAAAAAGCCGGAATTTTCGCCCTTAGCTGCCGAATTGTTCTTTGTTTGGGCTTTCAGATAATCCCGGGTTTTCGCGGCAATGCCCGCAAGACCACCAGCGGGCCGCACACCGCGCAAAATTTCGCGGTCTAACCGGCGTGCAACCGATTGAAACTCCTCTCTGTGCAACCCTGCCGACACTAAAGGGTGCTGCATCAAACTTAAAAATGACAAAGGCCCAAAACTGTCACTGACTGCCGAAGCGATCAGGCCTAGCAAGCGACCAGGCAAACTGTTAATCGCCTTGTCCCCACCTGAATCGTCAATGGTGATGCCCCAATTCAATAGCACAGCCCGTACATAAAGTGCCAATTGCCGGTCCGGCGTTACAAGGGACGCAGTTTTACCCGGTGTTTCCAGCGCCTCCCGCAAAATAACAGCAATTGCCCCCGCCTCTTCACGGCGGGACGGAGCAACTATCGCGCGCAGACCTTCAAACAAAGCATCATCCGAGTAATCCCGCAAACCCACATCGCGCCAATGTTCTGTGGCCGATGCTGGAAGCAGCGCATTACTGATCAGGCGGCTTCTATGATATGCCTCCGTTTCTTCTGAGGGTGCACTGCTCCAATTTTCCACTTGATGTCGGCTTACGCCGATGACATCGAGAAGACGCTTCATACTGCTTTGCGGATGAGTTTCGCCGAGCGTCGCCCAGATGTCGTCATCCATATCCACATCAAGGGCTGGAAGGATAACGCATCCCTTTGGTAGCCTTGCAATCACTCGCAACAAATGAGCGGTAGCCGGGATAGATCCGGTTGACCCTGCCGCGACAACTGGGCCGCTTGGGGACCCAGAATGTGAAGTGGCTTCAAATATTCTCGCAACTTCGCGCAGCGTCTGGTTTCGATAAGCCGCCGGGTCTTGAGCTTCTTCCGCTTTCAAAATCCGGGGCCAGTGCCGCGTGACGATCTGAAGAAACTCAAGTGTCTCATTCCAGTGTGCAGCAAGACTGTCCGGAGCCAGATCTTTGAGGGCTTTAAAGGAAAGCCCTGCCGTGTCAACTTGATCAATAAGCCGTGCGAGCTCCCCCGCCAATCGCCAAGCTTGAGCAGGCGCCAAACCCTTCCCGGCAGCGTCAGGCAGAGGCCGTCTTTCAACCAGTTGTGTCAACAATACCTGTCGGCGAAGCGCCGAAATTGGCGGCAGCATGGAAGAGAGATCGAGCCCGAGGCCTGCACCTAAAAACTCAATCTCGCCTTCATCTACATCTCCCACTGCCCGCATTGTTGGAAGCAATAGCGGCTTATGTCCATATAGTCTGAGAAACGCTTCGCGCAGAGACCGCGATGCCCGTCGGTTCGGTAACAAAATAGTCACAGAAGACAAAGACAAAGGGTCACGCCCGTATTTGTTGATCAGCCCTTTAGCCAACGCATCAACAAACGACTGCCCCGCATCAATCGTATATACTTTTGGTTGAACCAACGTCATCTATTGCTGCCCAGCAAGAATGTTCAATCGTTTTTGCCAATTAGGATTTTCCGCCGCCACCTGCACAATCCGGCCAGCGCCGTCACTTTCCGGGCGATGTGAAAACTTGATCTCTAGCGCATCAGTCCACCAATCGGCAGGCATTCGGTCAGGCCATTCCACAAGCAAGATCGATGTTTCTCGTTCATCCTCAAGGCCCAAATCTTCAATGTCATCTGGTCCTATAAGACGGTATAGGTCGCTATGAAAAATCTCTGTTCCATTCTCAGCAGTATAAGTTTGGACCAGCGTGAAGGTCGGGCTTGGAACCTCAATATCTTCAGAACCACAAACTGCTCTGATGAAAGCACGGGCGAAGGTCGTTTTACCAGTGCCCAGGTCGCCGGTGAGGGCCAGTAAATCGCCCTGCAACACCTCTTGCGCCAAGGCCACGGCGAACCTTTCAGTCGCAACCTCATTCGGTAAAATTGTATGAAAAATTTCGCCCATCAACAATTCTTCACATCAATGTGCATCAATTGAAGGACGGTCACGAGGCAGATAACAGGAAAGGCCAAGCCCCTCGTCCCCAACTGCATCCAAGGTGACACGACCACCATGCAAACGCACGATGCTACGCACCAACGCTAGGTCCAAACCAGTTGCCCGCCGAGCGCCAGGCGACACGCCCATTGACACGGTTGTTAAAAGCCTTGTTCGTTCAGAAGGCGTCAAACCAGATTCGACGTTGGTGATACATACGTGAACTTCAGTCTCTAAATCGATAAGCTCAATGGTAAGTTCGCCGCCGTGACGGGTGAAACCAAGCATGGACGATACCATGTTGTAGAAAGTTTGCTTAATTCTCGAACTGTCCGCCATAATCGTACCAATTTCATCATTGATCTTAAGCTCGAGACGCGTCGATGCTTTATGCGCCAATTCCTGCGCCAATACTGCCGTTTCTCGCAATGTTTCAGCGATGGGGGTTGCTGTGAACTCCAAAGACAGCTCGCCGGATTCAATCACTGCCAAATCCAGCACGTCAGAAATCAGGTTTTTCAAGTCATCAGAGGCGCTGAGAATATTTTTTACATAGCTGGCTTGCTGGTCGTTCAGGGGGCCAAATACATTTTGGTCCAGCAATTCACCAAACCCAATGATCGTATTGAGCGGTGTTCGCAGCTCATAAGACATATTGGTGATAAATTCGCTTTTCAATTTATCTGCGGCCTCCAATGCCTGAGACCTCTCCCGCAATGCCTGCTCAACTTTATAACTATCTGTTACATCGGTTTGAGTGAGCATAACGCCCCCGTCTGGCAGTGGCACAATCGTATAATCAATAACCGCGCCGTCCCCGCGGTACCATTTACCGGTTTTATAACTCCGCGCCGCAATCCAAGTAACCAAGTTTTCCGAAAAACTATTGATGGCGCTAGCACCGTTTTGCAAATTTGCCCAGCCGACCAGATCAGTCAGGTGCGGTGACCCGCTAACCTGTGCCTGACTTAATTGCCATATGTCGCTGAACGCAGGATTGGAAAGTTGAAGTCGGCCGTCTGTACCGAACACCGCAACACTTTCGCGCATATTGTCCAGCGTTTCCTGCTGCACCGCGATCAGGGTATTATAGGACCGCTCGAGAGCCAGTTTATCGGTCACGTCTTCAAACAAAATCAACAATCCGCCTAGCGGATGCGGTTGGGTCACAACCCGGTGTGCAGTGCCATCGGGCAAATGCCACATTTCCTCAGAAGGTTCCAGGAGCGTGGTATATTGCTTTAAAATACCTTCTTTCCATTTCCGAAAATTTGCCTGCTCTGGCAATTTCCGGCGCTCGTGCATGGCATCCAGCAATTCGCTATGACGGATCCCACCTGCGAGCTGTTCTTCAGAAACACTGGTAAGACGCGTGAATGCACTGTTATAAAAACGAAGCGTCTGACTTGGGCCAAAAATGGCCACTGGGCTACGCAGACGGTTCAGTGTCTCTGACTGAGATTCCAGCACGCGCGACAATTCGGTTAAAGCTTCTTCCTCGCCGGTAACATCAATGGCAATGCCCATACTGTTTCCTGCAGTGTCCAGCGGCGTGTTTGTAACATTGAAAGCCCGTCGCTGGCCATCCGTAACGCCGAATCGCCTTTCCCTAAGCGGAGCGCCTTGAGCATACGCTTTGCTGGCGGAAGCTGGCCCTGCATTTCCAAATAATTCAAGTCCGCGCTCAATCACGTTAGCAATCGAGCCGCCATCAATGGCTTGAACATAAGCATCGTTTACTTCGAGCAATTTGAAGTCAGGGCTGCGCAGCCAAACGGGAAAGGGAAGATGATTGAAAGCACCCGTTAGGTCCTTTAACCGCAATTCCAATGCCCGAACACCTAAACGATTGGTGCGTACAGGTCGATCTACCGATTGCTCTAGCCACATTATACCGCTGGGCCAACGAGCGTCGCGGGCTGGAAGCCATTGCAAGTCGATTATCATCCGCGCTTTGCCGGGGCCATTGTCGACCACAAGCGGGGAAGGCACATCAAGACCCTGTTCCACGCCGCCGCGAATCAATTTCACCGTATCCTCAGGCAGTCCACTGCCAGCTTCACCCACCAGATCATCCAAGCGCGAGACATTGCCTGGAAAACCAGCAATAGAGAGAGCTGCCGGATCTGCCTGCAGCCGACCATCCGGCCACAACCATACGGGTATTCGGTGGTCGGTTTTGATCATTGTATCGAGGAAATCAGCCAGATCCTGCAACGACCGTGCGCGGTCCGACATACGACCAGCACGCCAGAAAGCGTATAGACTGGCACCCACCCACACGAGAGCAGTGATCACCAACACCAGCCAAAGCAGTGAAAAACCGCTACCAAACTCAGTCACAAAATTTACCGCGAAAAATTACCATAAATGTAGACTAGCGCCTGAACAGTTACCAGTACAAGCAACAGATGCTACGGTCATAAAAAAACAGGCGCGGGTGATGCCCTGTGCCTGTTTTCGAAACTCTTATTGCTGTAATTTGAGCGTTAAGCACCAAATTCAGATTTAAGCGCGTCAACAAGGTCTGTTTTTTCCCAGGAGAACCCGCCGTCATCCTCGGCCATGCGGCCAAAGTGGCCATATGCAGCCGTACGCGCATAAATCGCCCTGTTAAGGCCCAAATGCTCGCGGATGCCACGCGGACTAAGGTCCACCAATTCCTGCAAAACTGTTGACAAGCGTGCGGGATCAACCGCTGGCTTATCGCCCCAAAGGTCAACATAAACCGATAAGGGCTTGGAAACGCCGATGGCATAGGCCAACTGAATAGTGCAATTGTCCGCCAAGCCTGCTGCTACAACATTTTTTGCCAAATAGCGGGAAGCATAAGCTGCCGATCGGTCGACTTTAGTTGGGTCCTTGCCGGAAAAGGCACCGCCACCATGCGGTGCCGCACCGCCGTATGTATCAACGATAATTTTCCTGCCGGTTAGCCCCGCATCTCCGTCAGGGCCACCGATGACAAAATTACCGGTTGGGTTGACGTAAAACTCATCTTCCGGGCACATCCAGCCTTCAGGTAAAACATCTACAACGTGAGCGCGAACCAATTCGCGCAAATCAGATTGCGTGACATTTTCTTTATGCTGCGTTGAGACCACAACGCTGGTGGCCCCTACCGGACGACCGTCAACATAACGCAGGGTAACCTGGCTTTTACTGTCAGGCTCAAGCGCCGAGCCAGCGTCAGCATGGCGCGCGTCTGCCAACGATTTCAAAATACGGTGAGAAAAATCAATCGGCGCAGGCATCAGCCCTTCCGTTTCGTCGCAAGCATAACCAAACATAATGCCCTGATCGCCCGCACCTTCATCTTTATTGCCGGCAGCATCAACACCGGCAGCGATATCGGTTGACTGCTCGTGGAGGAAATTTTCAAATGAAGCGTTTTTCCAATGGAAACCGTCCTGCTCGTAGCCAATATCTTTAACGGCATTTCGGGCAACCCGCTCAATGTCGGCACCAGTAATGCTATTGGGGCCTCGCACTTCGCCGGCAACAATAATACGGTTGGTGGTAACCATTGTTTCTGCAGCGACACGTGCATCCGGCTGAGCCCCAAGATACAGATCAACAATTTCGTCCGATATTCTATCAGCAACCTTATCCGGATGCCCTTCCGAAACCGATTCGCTGGTAAATAGATATTCTTTCATGAAAAACTCCTTCAGGCCGCTTGCCTAATCAGTTTGTGCTTAATAGCGGTAATGGTCAGGCTTGAACGGACCTTGGGTCTCGATACCGAGATAATCAGACTGATCTTTGGTCAATGTTGTTAACTTAGCACCCAGCTTACCCAAGTGAAGCGTGGCAACTTTTTCATCCAGATGCTTCGGTAGTACGTAAACATCACGCTTATAATTCTTGTGGTTTTCCCAAAGTTCAATTTGAGCAAGAACCTGATTTGTAAAGCTGGCTGACATCACAAAGCTTGGGTGACCGGTTGCACAGCCCAGATTAACCAAGCGGCCTTTTGCCAAAACAATGAGACGTTTACCGTCAGGAAAAACAACTTCATCAACCTGAGGCTTCACTTCTTCCCACTTGTAATTCTCTAAGCCTGCGATCTGAATTTCGCTATCAAAGTGGCCAATATTACACACGATAGCGCGGTCTTTCATATCGCGCATGTGGTCAACTGTAATTACGTCTTTGTTGCCTGTGGCCGTCACAAAGATATCGCCCAGCTTGGCGGCATCATCCATGGTAACCACTTCGTAACCTTCCATTGCAGCCTGCAACGCGCAGATGGGATCAATTTCAGTGACCATCACACGTGCGCCCTGACTGCGCAGCGACTCTGCACTGCCTTTGCCCACATCGCCGTATCCGCACACAACCGCTACTTTACCAGCAATCATAACGTCGGTGGCGCGCTTCACACCGTCTACGAGCGATTCGCGGCAACCATAGAGGTTATCAAATTTAGACTTTGTTACGCTGTCGTTTACGTTAATGGCTGGCACCAACAGGCGGTCTTCTTTCGCCATTTCATAAAGGCGCATAACACCAGTTGTTGTTTCTTCTGAAATACCGCGCACATCTGCCATTAATTCCGGATAGTCCTCATGCATCATAACGGTCAGGTCACCGCCGTCATCGAGGATCATGTTTGGCACCCAGCCATCCGGGCCTTTAATGGTCTGGTGAATACACCATTCTGCTTCTTCTTCAGTTTCACCCTTCCAGGCAAAAACAGGAATGCCAGAAGCAGCCATTGCCGCCGCCGCTTGATCCTGTGTCGAGAAAATGTTGCAACTAGACCAACGCACTTCAGCGCCGAGTGCGGTAAGCGTTTCAATCAAAACCGCGGTTTGTATGGTCATGTGAAGGCAGCCTGCAATACGTGCGCCCGCGAGTGGTTTGCTGGCACCAAATTCATCGCGCAGCGCCATCAGGCCCGGCATTTCGGTTTCAGCAATATTGATTTCTTTCCGTCCCCATTCAGCGAGGGAAATATCGGCAACTTTATAATCGGTCATGGAACGTCCTAATTAACTACAAAAATTATTTGTACCGCTTATAGCTTAACAATTCTTATAGATAAAGATTTCTTTATATAAGAAAACAGGAATGTTTACTCAGACTCACCGAAACGGCTTTCTACCAACGCCAAAATCTGCTCAACAGCAACATCCTGGTCCGGCCCTTGGGCGGAAATACTAATGGTATCACCTTTGGCAGCCCCCAACATCATCAGACCCATAATCGAGGTTGCGGTTACACAAGCGTCGTGCTTGCAAACTGTTATGACCGACTGAAATTCCCCCGCTTCTTTTGCAAGGCGCGCTGATGCCCGAGCGTGTAGCCCACGCCGGTTGACTATTTCAACCGTTCTGGAGGCGCTACCGGCGGCCATGATTATTTTCCGAGAATTTGGCTAGCGACATTAATATACTTAATACCCGCTTCCTTAGCGGCATCCACGGCTTCTTCCAGCACAAGCGCCTGACGTACGCTGGCAAGTTTAATCAACATCGGCAAATTAATGCCTGCAATGACTTCAACTTTGCCCTTTTCCATTAAAGAAATAGCAAGATTGGACGGCGTGCCACCAAACATATCAGTTAGCAACACCACACCATCACCACCATCAACGTTTTTGACGGCTTCGAGAATTTCCAGGCGGCGCTGTTCCATGTCATCGTCCGGCCCAATACAAACAGCCTGAATATTTTGCTGCGCGCCAACCACATGTTCTGTCGCTGCAATAAATTCCTCGGCCAAACGACCGTGCGTAACCAAGACCATTCCAATCATCGAGTGTTGTTCCTTCCGTCCGCCATTAGCTGCTTGATAACTCCCGGTGATATAAATTCACCGCAAGGCCGTCCACGCCCATTTGCCCTGCAACCGCTTCAGCCGTCGCAACAGACCGATGCTGGCCCCCCGTGCAGCCAAATGCAATGGTTAAATATGCTTTTTCCTCTGCCTGATAGCGTGGCAGCAGGAAACTCAATAACCCATGCACCTTGTCAACAAACTCGGGAAAGGCCTCATCAGCGCGCACATAATTAGACACCGCGTCTTCACGGCCCGTCAGTTCTTTTAACTCAGGCACATAATGCGGGTTTCGCAAAAATCGCACGTCCAAAACGATGTCAGCGTCCCGGGGGACACCGTTTGCAAAACCAAAAGACATGAAAGTGACAATTAGGTCATCTGACTCTTTGGCGAACCGACGGCGAATGATACGCCGGGTTTCTGCACCTGTGCGCGTACTGGTATCAAGAATACCGTCAATATTTTCACGCACAACGGTCATCATATCCCGTTCTTGCTGAATAGCCGCACGCAGCAATTGCCCATCCCCCAGAGGATGCGGGCGCCGGGTTTCGGAAAATCGTTTGGTGAGCACGTCGTCCGACGCATCCATAAACAGCACATGAAGGCGGATGTCATCTCTGGCCCTCAGGCGCTTTTGAACATCGACAAACAGATCAGGTGAAAAATGAAGTGTGCGCGAATCAATGCCGATAACAACAGGTCGATCCACTGATTCCAGATTTTCATCGTCAATAAGCGCCTCAATCATCGTCAGAGGTAGGTTATCCACCGCCTGAAATCCAATATCTTCAAATGCGTGCAACCCCGCTGACTTTCCCGCGCCTGATAAGCCCGTGACTATAACAAATTGCCGTTTGATGGATTTTACTGCTCGGCCACCGCCCTTTGGTAAGGGCTTATTAGGCTTGGCCGCCTTATCAGTATTATTACCCATCGCTTTTCCCCACTTTGCCAATCCGCGTTACATCCCCAACTGCCAACTCTATTTTAATAGGGGCAGAGTTTTCAAATGCATTCAACATGATCGCATGGATTTTTTCACCGTTAATCTCAGAAAGCACAGGCTCCGGTATCCGAGGGACATCGCTCTCTGCCACAATGTTTACAACCAATTGGAGGATCGTTGTCTTGATCGCAGAGATCGACTGTACGCCAAGCCCGCGCACTTCAAACAAGCCGTATAGATTGTCAGGTGCAAATGCCACAAGGCCACGACGGGAGGGGCGCGTGTAAAACTGATCATCCGCAACAAGCGTGGCACCCCGATCAATCAACCTCAAGGCCAAATCTGATTTACCTGAGCCTGATGGGCCCATAAGGACCACGCCTGACCCAGCTACATCGATGACTGTCCCATGTATTGTTTGCACGTTTTGCCCTTGCTGCCGCTCCACTTTCACAATTAAGTGGGGCACTAATTACCGTCTCCAATTAAGCGGCTGCCAGCGGCAATGTCACGACAAATCTCGCCCCGGTTTCTGAACCGCTGCCCGTGGCCAGGTTTTTAACTACAATTGTACCGCCGTGCGCCTCAATAACCTGTTTAGATATTGCCAACCCCAGGCCGGAATGGCTGCCAAACTGCTCTTCGGATGGCCGTTCCGAATAAAACCGGCTAAATATTTTTTCTTCCGATCCTTCCGGCACACCGGGCCCTTGGTCACTAACAGTCAACAGCACATGCCGGTTTTTGATCTCCAGCCCCACCTGAATTCTGCCGCGCTTGGGGCTAAAGCTTACTGCATTATCAATCAGGTTTCGCCAAACCTGCCCCAACCGAGCGTCAATGCCCAACACTAGAAAAACTCCGGCCTCATCGTCCGCGAACACCAATTCTATATCGCCTAACTTCCCCGTTGTATTGTAGGCCTCGATCAAGGTTGCCAACATTACGCCCAAGTCTACAACAGAAGCCTGTCCGCGCGTCAGTTCAGCGTCTAGACGTGATGCATCAGAGATATCGGTGATGAGACGATCAATGCGCTTCACATCATCTTCAAGGATGGCGAGTAGTTTTTCGCGAACAGCTGGCTTATCGCTCATTTGAATGGTCTCAAGGGCGCTGCGCATACTGGAGAGCGGGTTTTTAATTTCGTGGGCAACATCGGCAGCAAACTGTTCCACCGCATCAATCTGATTATACAAAGCGCCGGTCATATCCGAGAGTGAGCGTGACAAATCACCTATTTCATCGCGTCTCTGAGCAAATTCAGGAATATTTTCCTCGCGCCCGATGCCTCTTCGAACCCGCTCTGCCGCCCGCGCAAGCACCCTGATCGGCCGAACCAAAGTGCGCCCCAGGAAGAAGGACAGCAGTATGGTCAACGCGAAGGCACCAATGAAAATCTTGATTGTCAGCATTTGCTCGGCGCGAACAATGGTATCAATGTCGTCAGTTTGCGCCGTTAGCAAAAGCGCCCCGAGAACCCGACGAAAACGCTGAACCGGCACGGCAATATTGATCACCAAATCGCCGTCTGCACGTTGGCGTATCTGACTGGTCAGTGTTCCCGCCAAAGCTTGCTCTACTTCAGGCAAGTCAGATGCTCTGATTGTGGGGCCATCAACATTTGCTGGCGCAGAGATATCTTTGGTTATTGCATCCAGAAAATCATGCAGGCGGTTTACGACTTGCTCTTTAAGGGACGGTTGGTAGTCCAGCGTGCGCAGAGGTTCTTCGATAAGTTCTTTGTCGCCTGCCAGGAACAAACTGTCTGCAATCATACCGCCGGTGGTGGCAAACAAGCGTGCCCTGTTTTCTGTTGGCCCAACCAATCGGGTGATAATCTGCCTTGCTGGTGCGGGGTCTATGTCGATAGATTCGGGTCCGGCAACAGCTGATTCGCCGAGTGCACCGGCAATAATACTGGCCTGCACAGAAAGCGCAGACGTACGAGCCTCGATCAGGTTCTGGCGAAATTCATTCAGGTAGAGCACGCTACCGACCAGAATAACCAGTGCCAGTGCGTTGACAAACATGATCCGCACCATGAGAGGCGAAAGGCCGCGGGTATAATGTCTTGGATGCAAGTTTTTTTGTTGATCACGCGGCAAACCGGTGCTCATTGAATTCTGCTGTTGCTTGCTTTTATCAGCCGCCACGTTGGTTAGCTGCCTTACCCGTCTTTATATCGGTAGCCAACGCCGTAAAGAGTTTCAATTGCGGTAAATTCTTTGTCGACCAGTCTGAATTTTTTGCGCAAACGCTTGATATGGCTATCGATGGTTCTGTCATCTACATATACATCGTCAGTGTATGCCGCATCCATCAGTTGGTCACGACTTTTTACATGGCCAAGATGCTGAGCCAGCGTTTGCAAGATTAAAAACTCCGTCACGGTCAGTGTTACGTCCTTGCCGCACCAGGTTACGCTGTGACGCAGTGGATCAAGGGTCAGATTGCCGCGTACCATAACCTCTTCGCCTTCTTCCACCGGCGTATCTTCAACTTTTTTTGAATTCATTTCCACGCGCCTCAACAAGGCGCGGATGCGTTCAATCAGCAGCCGCTGCGAAAATGGTTTACCAATATAGTCGTCGGCTCCCATCCGAAGGCCCAGAAGCTGATCAATTTCTTCATCTTTGGATGTCAGGAAAATCACTGGCATCGCAGAAACATCGCGCAATTTTCGCAACAGCTCCATGCCGTCCATGCGCGGCATCTTGATGTCCAGAACGGCAAGGTCCGCCGGGTTTTTTGATAAAGCGTCCCATGCTTTTTGACCGTCAGGGTATGTACGCACCCTGAAACCTTCTGCCTCAAGCGCAATCGTTACCGATGTCAAAATATTCCGGTCATCGTCGACCAGCGCGATAGTTGCTGTCATCGGGGGTCCCCTTTTTTATGTGTCCCGGTTCTGCTCAAGCCTGAATCCAAGCGATAATTCTAGACTAATACAGATTGGGGTAAAGCGTTAAGCATGATTTGCGACCAAATCATGGCGAAGCCGTGTCAAGTCTTGGATAGGCACCACCTTGGCACCCTCATCAAAGGTCGCGCCAGAAGCTGACCAAAAAGTCCAGAATGATAGCTTTGTTATGACAGCGCTATCATTTTGAAATCGCTCAGATTCTGGTTGATTTCTCTTGTCGTTTCCGCAAGCTTGTCGCCCATTCTCAGAAGGGGCTATGGCTGGGAATTACTACTCACATATCAGGCATACTTACCTGATTTATTTAATGGGCTCGCCGCAGGCGAATTCGTCACAGGAAATTCACGTTGGAGGTCAAGACGTTGCAAGTCTTTGGTACTCGTCACAGTACAGTCAGTTTGGATGCTCAAGGCATCACAGATACCGGAAATCAATATTGGAATTTGGGCACGCCTCAACTTTATGAGGAAGCGATTCGTCGCGGAGAAGGCTCAATCGCCACCGGTGGAGCACTTGTTGTTAAAACCGGTCGCTGTACCGGGCGGTCTGCGAACGATAAATTTACCGTTCGAGACGAAACAACAGAAGACACGATTTGGTGGGGCGATGTTAACCGCCCAATGACCACAGAACACTTCGACGTTGTTCATGCCGCATTCCTTGAGCAAGCCAAAGGTAAGGACCTGTTTGTGCAAGATCTGTGGGGTGGTTCTGACCCTGACCACAGGGTGGCTGTTCGCACCATCGGCGAACTTGCCTGGCACAGCCTGTTCTGCCGCACCATGCTGGTGCGCCCAGAAGAGAGCGAAAAGGCCGGCATGGCACCGCAATTTACCATTATCAACCTGCCAAGCTTTAAAGCAGACCCGGAAACAATGGGCTGTAATTCCGAGACCATCATTGCTGTTAACTTCAGCAAGGGTTTGGTCCTGATCGGCGGCACGCAATATGCCGGCGAGAACAAAAAGTCTGTCTTCTCGATCCTGAATTACCTTTTGCCTAAAGACGGCATTATGCCCATGCACTGTTCGGCCAATATTGGCCCTGAGGGCGACGTGGCCATTTTCTTTGGTCTTTCAGGCACCGGCAAAACCACCCTTTCCGCCGACAGTGCACGCACCCTTATCGGTGATGATGAGCACGGTTGGTCTGACGACAGCGTTTTCAACTTTGAAGGTGGTTGCTATGCCAAGCTGATCAACCTTTCTGAGGAAGCCGAGCCCGAGATTTACGCCACCACTCGCATGTACGGCACAGTGCTTGAAAATGTGGTGATGAACCCGGACACGCGCGAGCTTGATCTGGACGATAACACACTGGCGGAAAACACCCGCGGCGCATACCCGATCAACTATATTCCTAACACCAGCGAACATAACCGCGGCGGTAAGCCTAAAAATATTATCATGCTGACCGCTGATGCCTTTGGCGTATTACCCCCCATCTCGCGGCTAACACCAGAGCAAGCCATGTATCACTTCCTGTCTGGTTATACCGCGAAAGTGGCAGGCACCGAAATTGGCGTTAAAGAACCTCAGGCAACCTTCTCTACTTGCTTCGGCGCACCCTTTATGCCGCGCCACCCCAGCGTTTACGGCGACCTACTGCGCAAGAAGATCGCAGAAACCGGGGTTAACTGCTGGCTGGTCAACACAGGCTGGACTGGCGGCGTATACGGTGTTGGGCACCGGATGCCTATTAAAGACACCCGCGCCTTGTTGCATGCCGCCCTTGACGGCAGCCTGAACTCGGCACCCATGCGCATAGACCCCAACTTCGGGTTTGAAGTACCAATGGAAGTGCCCGGCGTCGACAGCCTTATCCTTAACCCACGCGATACGTGGGCAGACAAGGAAGCCTATGACGCCAAAGCCCGCTATCTGGTTGAATTGTTCATCAACAATTTTGAGGCTTTCTCAAGCCATGTGGATGACAGCGTAAACGCAGCAGCACCCAGTGCGGCTTAAATGAAACACAGTTAGAGAGCGCGAGAATTCCATCTCGCGCTCTAATATACACAATGTGATCAAGGCAGTATTGTTGCATTATGGCGCCTAGTGATTTTTCTTGTGGGTTTTTGGTTATCGCGGCCCTTGTATCGCCTGCTGGAATCATGGCTTTTACAGCGCTAACAGTTAACATATATAGGGATAAAAAGGTATTTGCGGCGACCATTTTAGGCGTGGGTATCATCGTAAGCATTATCTCGTCCCCAACCATAAACTGGTTAGGTTCCCCCTGCTATAAAGACGCAAATGATTCATACTTCACAGAGATTGGATTTTTCATGTCTATATTTATGACCATTTTGACCGCCGCATGTGCCCGATTGGACAAAATAGTCAAAGATGCTTTCTTTTCTTCATAACTCAAAGTATGTGCCTCAACCTCACGCTGACGAATAGTTTTCTTATTTTTTCAAAAGCCTGAAACCCGTCAGTTCCGAGACAAAACTGCGCTGTCCACCAACATCGCGGTGCCGCTTGAACACATACGGTGCTTTGCGCGCTACCCAAATGCGCTCCAGGCTGCCGCCCCAATTTTTCTTATCAATCACCCAGCATTCACAGTCTAATCCAGACGCGGTTTCCAGCCTTTCACGGCCCGTGACCTCATAGTCATCAAATTCGGATGAGGCAATCTCCCCTTTGCGAGCATACATTGCCGGCAACCGAAACTTGCTACCCACCTCCATCGGCATCAGGGTTGCAAGCAGCGGTGAAAACATTTCACTGACAGAGCCACCATTGGCAACGGGGCCCGCCGCGCGTTTGGGTTCACCGCCGCCTACGGACACCCGGGTCCAATCATAGGCTTTTCCGTTGGATTGCTTGACAATAAACTCTGGCCCCCAGGCAAAGTTTGGCCCCGCAGAGAATTCTTCTAGCTGGCTTGCGACGTCGACTTGACGGTGAGCCACAATCACGACATTCTCGCCCGGAATAATGTCAATCATACTTAGCTTTTTGCCGTCGCCAGTGACCCGTACCTGAAGAGTAAACTCTCCCGTTTTGGAGAAGGAGCTATTATAGCGCGCCTCGTAATCTTTCAGTTCAGGCACCTTGAAAAGAGGCGAGCCTGGCCTGATTTCCAGCCCGGTATGTTGCTCTTCGTCTTGCGCTGATATAGGGGCGGTCATTGCCATCAGGCACGCGCATGTAATGGCGGCCCTGATTTTATACCCTGTTCCAGAATATTGTCTTTTTCTCATTGTCGTTCCTCGGTGTTGTATAAAGGATAAAACACCTTCAACACAGCAAGGGCACGGCACAAACAAGCTGGGGCGAACGGTTGATTAATTTGTATGAAAGGACGCACTGCTTTAACGCGGTGCCAGCGCTGCCTTAAAGATTGCCAACCGCCTACGACTGAGAGGGGCCGTGTCACCCGACCGCAATTCCACACGGTATTGGCCGTCTGCAGCACCTCGGGCAACCGCGTTCACAAAAGCGGTATTCACCAGCGCCCCGCGGTGGGACCGAACAACTGAATGCGCCTTTGTCTCCCGCTCGATCGTAGACAAGGATTTACGCACCAGAAAAACACCCCTGTCTGTATGAAGCTGCGCATAATTTCCGCATGCCTCAATCCAGCTAATATCTGCAATATTTATGGGCAGAATTTTGTTACCTGACCGAACTTCATAAATGGGCGGCGGCAAGTCGTCGTTATCCCGAGATTTGATCAGAAAATAATAAATACCCAGACAGAAAACCAGATAGACAAAATACCAAACACCTGCGTTCTGAATCCAAAGCTCAACAACCGAGTCTACTAAATGCAGAAAGCCCCAACCGGGCGGTGAATATAAAATGCGCAAAACAACCGCCAACAGGGTCAAATGAAGCAAGTTCGCGCTTGCCCCCAAAACCACCAGTCTTCCAATGAGGCTCTTGAAAGCAGGGCCATCATCTCGTCGCTGCGAAACATGTTCTCTAACGGTTTTCCAAATCAACCACGGCACCAGCGGCCACGCTGCGTAAAAAGCCAGCATCAAAGAAAGTTGACCCAACACACCGACATTCGGTGCCCGTGCGTGGTCATACATCAGAATTTCGAGGCTGTCAGAACTGAAGAATAGCAAGGCTGGCAATGCGGCAATCAGCCAATAACTGTTATTCCATTTCAGGCGGGTGTTAGCTGCATCCGCAAGTAAAGAGCTATCAGCCGTCGTATTTTGATGCGTCGTCATTTTATCCCGCCAACTCTGCCTCAACCTCATGCTTCAGGGCCACCCGGTCACGGGTGGAAACGCCGAGCAACCCTGATACTTTTGCAAGCACATTGGCTTCGAAATTATCGATATGGTTGTCTGCGAGAGCTACACGCCACAACAGGCGCACAATGTCTTGCCTGCCGTCCTGCTCCAGCTCATCCGTGATTGCCTTGGTAAACTTATATAGACAGGTTGCTTCCTGTTGCTGTGCCTCGGCATCATCTAGAATTTGGCTGGCATCTTCGCTTTCCATGCCGAAATGTTCAATCATACAAGTCAGCAATTGCGCACGTTCGTCGGCGCTGAAATCACCATCCGCACGCGACACATAAACCAACAACGCGGCTGTCGCCAGTTGCAAATCATTTCGCGTTTTCTCTACTGGCTTTGCCTTCAGGCCCAGTAATTTCGTTACTTTATCAAACATATCTCGCTCGCAGTTATATCTCATTCAACCAACAGACTATCACACGGTTTTCACAGTGACAGCCTGCAGCGGCCACAGGTTTTCCAGGCGCGATAAACAGGTGCTATAAAATTGGCTAGACACAACGCGGCTACCGTTGAAAGTATATGATATTTTTCGCTTCCGAATTGCCGGTAATAATATCTATCTTGCCGTCACCGTTCATGTCACCGGCGGCGATCGCGTATGTTCGTGCGTCCACAGCGCCAAATGTAGAATTTAAGGTCAACCTACCTTTTCCGTCGTTTAGGTGCACCTCGTTGCTACCGGGCGCATTGGCAGCAATGATATCAATGTCACCGTCCCCATCCAAATCACGAGCGATAACGGCATAGGTGCGCGAACTTTCACCACCAAAACTCGCAACGGTCTCAAATTTGCCCTTGCCCTTATTCAGGAAAACACTGTTTTTGCTACCAATATCGGCCACAATAATATCTGGCCGCCCATCATCATTCATATCAGCAACGGCAACCCCACGCGTGTCACCTCCAGCAGAGCCGTAAGGCACAGACTTTTCAAATCGCAAACCGTCGCCGAGCAATATCACATTTTGCTGACCGTCGCGGTTGGCGAGCACCAAATCAACCTGCCCATCATCGTTCATATCCGCCACTGCCACCGCCAGCGTACTGTCGTCCAGTGCACCAAATGTTGCTGGTGCGCCCAATTTACCATTGCCGTCATTTAAAAAAATATGATTTGCAGACCCGCGGCAGACTTCCAGGACATCAGTGTCTCCGTCATAATCAATGTCAAAAACATGAAGGCCGCGTGTATTGGATTCTTCGCTACCAAATGACTGACCCGGTGAAAAACCGCCCTTGCCGTCATTAAAAAACACCTGATTGGCGAGCAAGTCGGCAGCTGCAACCACATCAAGATCGCCGTCGCCGTCCATATCAACCAATGCAATCGAATAGTTGGTTGTTTGCGTGTTACCGAGTTGGGTTCGTGAAGACAACCGCCTGCCACTGTTCAGATAAACGAAACTTGGTTGGGTCCAGTGACGCCCGTTGTTTTCAACCAAATCCAAATCGCCGTCACCGTCCAAATCGCCGACCGCCAATCCTGCGGTTAGAAAGCTATCTCCAGCAAGCGGGTATGAACTCCGGTCGTTGTATAGCGGTCCATCATCGACACTCGCAGCGTCCAATCCGCTTGCTCCCAGCAGGCAGGAAATCATGGCAATTGATCTTAAAAAATTCATTTTAATCCTTATCGTAGTAGAGGGCCAAGGTTAGTAACATATCATATACATTCAATCCAAGACTGCTCGACCTAGACTAAAAATTAGGGCCAATACTAAGGGCCAACAAGCGAGAAATGTGAGCGAAAGACCGACCACTTTCCTCAGACCATTGGTTGAACGCAGCCTGCACCTTCGCTTGCGCGCCCTTGCCGGTAGGTGCTTTGTCAACTACGCCTTCGCGCACCAGTGCCGCCACCACATCGCGGCCCATTACCCAGCCATCCTTGCCCATAAAACGCAAGAAATACTGCGCGGTTGAACCGCCAAGCCGACTGCCCCGCTTTTGCAACATGGCAAGAAGCCCTGTGAAATCATCCATTGGCCAATCGGCAATACAGCCCGCTGCCGAACCATATTCGTCTTCCAGATCACACAGCATTACGGCGTTATCACGCACAGTCTGAATTTTCATGCCGTTTCTGACGATGCACGTGTCTTTCAAAAGTGCGTCCAGATCATCGTCAGACATAAATTTCCAGCGCACAGGAACAAAACCTTCAAAAGCCTCTTCAAACCCGGGCCATTTATTCTCGATCACTTTCCAGCTAAACCCTGCTTGAAAAACCGCTTTGGTCATACCGGCAAGAATGCGGTCATCAGGGACAGACTTGATTTCATCAGGCGACTTTATTGAGGGTAACATATCCTCAATCACATCGCGGTCGCCCCGATAAGATGCCGCCAATTCAAACAGTTCGTCGACGCTGCGCATATTATTTCCTCCCTCGCGTTCAGTGGCCCCAGCCTAAGCCTCACAGCAAAAAACGTCCACAGTTCCCATGTAACAAAAGTGCGATTTAAAATGCGGATACAGACAAATTGGCGCAGCCGTAATCTAACCCTTGAATTTCCCCTCGAGTTCGACGACAGTGCGCCGCTCAAATTGCTCAAAAAGCGATAGAGACTTTCGTTTAATTGTCCGGTAAAATAAATTCATGCCCAGTGATCACATCAGAAGCTTTGGTTTTCCCCGTTGGGGCGAATACGGCAAAGACAAAGACGCCGAAGCTGTCCAGATGTGCGAATATACTGGCTGCAACGAACGCGGAGATCATCCGGCACCCAAATCGCCCGGTTCAAACGAACGCTGGCATTTTTGCAGGCCCCATGCCGCAGAATATAATCGAAACTGGAATTTCTTCGAAGGCATGAGCGACGAAGAAGCCAAGCAACATATGGATGACAACAGCCAGTCATCTGATGCTTTTGCTGGCGCGCGCACCTTCGAATGGGGCGGCGCAGAAGACGAAAACGGGTATTCCACAACCGAGCAGGCAGCATTTGACACGCTGGAACTGGACACCAGCGCCGGCCAGGACATGGTTAAAAGCCAGTACCGCAAACTGGCCAAAATGTACCACCCCGATGCCAACCCGGGCGACCCTGCCGCAAGCGAGCGTTTCCACCAAATTCAAAGCGCCTACGATCTTCTGAAAGAATGATTAACCACGCGGTGCAGTCTTCAATTTGGTAATTTGCGCGCCGTCGCTCGCGAAATTGGCTGGCTCTAACCATTTTTGATATTCTGCGCGCATCTCAGGCCATTCGCCGTCAATCATAGAATACCACGCGGTGTCACGGTTCGCGCCCTTCATCACCATGTCATTTCTAAATATACCTTCAAAGGTAAAGCCAAACCGAACAGCGGCCCGCATGGACGGTTCGTTGGCTGCATTACATTTCCATTCAAACCGCCGGTACCCCAATTCATCAAACACATGGGTCGCCATCAGGTAAATCGCCTCGGTGGCGACCCGTGTGCGCTGCAAAGCATGGCTGAAGACAATGCAACCCACCTCAACACTGCCGTGCTCAGGGCGCTGGCGCATATAACTGGCCATGCCCTGAACCTCATTTGTGGCTATATCCCTAATTATCATGGTGTCCCAGCGGTGCTGCGCATGCGTGTGTGCAAGCGCCGCGTTCAAATCCTCTGCGTTGGCAAAAGGGCCCATCGGGATATAGGTCCAAAGGTCTTCATTGCCGGGGCCACCAACGGCCGAAAATAAGTCTGGTCCGTGCTTTTCAGCATCAAAGGGTTCAAGTTTACAGTAATTCCCACCCAAACCGAATTGCCCCGGCGGCGCACAAGCCTTCCATTCAGAAAGATCTAACCCACTCATCGTAAGTCCTCATTTACCACAATATGATGTTAGCGATTCCTTGGCTTTATCTTCCTGATAGCGGACGCAAATTTTATATGAGCTTCAATATCAACTGGCTTAAGAACCCGTTTGTTGGAAGGGGGTTGATGCGCCGCAGATACGCCAGCGCGCCATTCTGTTGTTGGCCGCGTCGGGCGCGCTTTAAAACCCCCGCCGCAGTTGGGGCACACATTTTCCAGCACATCTGAAACACAATCAGCACAAAATGTGCATTCATAACTGCAAATCATCGCCTCCGAACCGTCGTTCGGCAGATCAATGTCACAGTGTTCGCAATTAGGCTTCATTTTCAACATCGTGGGTCTCCCAGTTCATCCTGTTGGTTTACACGCGCCGTATGTGTTCCCTATAGTAGATAAAGTCCACATGGCATACATAGTTTTTAAGGATGATTTATGACTCCTATTTGGCTCAAGAATATTGCGGTTTTTTTGACATTCGTCGCAGCCATTATACAGCCTGCAAATGCAGCCGATGCTTTGCCAAAAGCCAGTGCTGACCGCATGGAAAATCGCATTAAATCCTTGGCGCAATTTGGTAAAAACGTCGATGGCGGCGTGGACCGCGTTGCCTATTCGGACGCAGACTTGAAAGGCCGCGCCTATATCATAAGCGAGCTTGAGGCGCTCGGGCTGAGCGTGCATATTGACGCAGCGGCCAACATTTTCGCGCGCAGGGAAGGTCGCAATCCATCGGCCAAACCCATATTGTTTGGCTCGCATACCGATTCGGTGCCCGGCGGCGGCAACTATGATGGCCCAACCGGCGTCATCGCTGCGATAGAAGCGATTGAATTGCTCAACACTGCCAACATTCAAACCAATCATCCGCTGGAGCTGGTGGTGTTCTCCAATGAAGAAGGCGGCCTTGTCGGGTCGCTTGCCATGCGCGGGCACCTCAAGGAAAGCGCTCTGTCTGTAGTGAATGCCAGTGGCCGCTCCATCGCTGACGGCACCAATTTCATTGGCGGCAATATCGACGATATCGCCAGCGCTAAAGTCAGCAAAGACAAATATGAAGCCTTCATCGAACTGCATATCGAACAGGGCGGCCTTCTGGATGAAGAGAAACTGGATATCGGAGTAGTGGAAGGCATCGTCGGTATCGGGTGGTGGGATGTGACCATTGATGGCTACGCCAATCACGGCGGCACAACGGCCATGGATAATCGGCGCGACGCGATGGTTTCTGCCGCAGAACTCACGCTTGCAATCAACCGTATCGTGCTTGAGATGGACGGGCGGCAAGTGGCCACTGTTGGCCGTATCCAGGCGTTCCCAGGCGCGCCCAACGTCATCCCGGGCCGCGTCGAGATGAGCCTTGAAATTCGCGATCTGGAACAAAGCAAAATTGATCAGGTATACGCAGCCATTGAAAATGCTGCCGCTGAAATTGCGGCGCGCACAAAAACGGCCATCAGCTTTGCCGAAATTGACGTGGCGTCTGAACCCGCCCCAACAGACCCCCGCATGCGCAAAATTATCGAATCTGCCACACAGAAAATGGCTTACAGCTACCGCACGATGCCGTCGGGCGCGGGGCACGACGCGCAAGACATGGTTCATATCGCCCCGACCGGCATGATTTTTGTGCCTTCGGTTGGCGGCGTCAGTCATTCGCCCAATGAATTCACCACGCCGGAGGCAATGGCCAAAGGGGCTGATGTTCTGGTACACACCATCCTCGCTATTGATGACGGGGCCCTCGACAAATAGTAAAAGCTCAGTATCCGTCAACATAAACTCAGCTATCTGGCAAGTCGTATGCTGTCAAAAGACCGTGGCTTAGCGGCGCTGCCTCACCTTCGGGTGCGGCCTCTGGTGCATGCTGACGCATGCTGATCGGCACAACGCCTGCCCAAATGGGAAAGTCCGCTTCCTCGCCGTCACCGGGCGGGTCAGCGCGCATCTTCGCGCTGGCGTCCTCTATTTCCATTTCCAGCAAGCCTGTCGCCTTGCGTTCTGTCTCTGTCATGCTTCTCAGCAGTGGCCATCGCCCCGGTGCCAGCATTTCGAAAAAACGTTCCATATGATAATTGAAGGCGCCTTCATCTTCAACCAGACGAGGCCTACCGTACGCAACCGCAGACCGATAGTTTACGCTGGTGCTAAACGCTGAGCGTGCCAGCACCAGTCCGTCAAGCTGCGTAACTGCAAGGCTGGCCGGATTACCCTTTGCTAGGTGGCGGATCATCATGCTTTTTGACGACCCATGCCAATAAAGGCGGTTACCCTCGCGCCAGTGAGAGGTGGGAATAACGAAAGGTTGGCCGTCTATTTCAAAGGCAACATGACACAGAAAATGACCATCTATGATGTCGTAAACTTGGTTTTTGTCATAACTGGCGCGCTTTAGCCCCCGGCGTACCCGGTTTCGGTCATTGGCAGCAAATACAGCCTCGCTCTTATTACTCATCTGTTTCTTCCATTCTTGTCCGGTTATGTCGGCTTGAAAACTGTTTGGGGAAACAAGCACCTGCTTTGGCTTCCCATGTGGCATTGAAAATTTGCATCCATGCTGCGGAAAATCCGCTTGCCTTAAGGGAAGAGGCATTTGCCTTGCCAACGAACTTCGCTGGCTCCCGGCGGATCAGGAGTGTTGTACGGCCAAAGGTAAGCTCCAGTGTCATTAATCTTTCCAATTTTGCATTTGCTCCCTATCAAATATGTGTAACTATTGAACCTATGCAAAGGTCCAATTATATCTTTTTTATAGATCCAATATGAAAAGCGAATTCACCGCCTTATGGGGTGGCGGGCTGGACCCGTCTGCAGGCAAAACCTTGCAGCGGCAATTGCATACGAAAATCCGCACTTCAATTTTAAACGGCGAACTAACGGGAGGCACTCGCTTACCCGCAAGCCGAATGCTGGCGACCAGGCTAGGCGTTGCGCGCATCACTGTGGTGCAGGCATATGACCAACTGATAGCTGAAGGGTATCTGGAAACTCGAAAGGGGGCCGGCACCTACGTCGCGGCAACGACACCAGACCGGTTGATCCAAACTACAACGCAAAGCCAGAGCGCAACAGACACCGTGCGCGCTAAACCGCAGCATACTTTATTATCAGGCATGCCCGCACTTGATCAGTTTCCGGTCGCAATATGGGCTCGGGCTACCAGCCGGGCGATGCGTCATCTTAATACCGATTTAATGTACCACAGCGACGTGATGGGATATGAGCCACTGCGCCGCAATATTGCTACTTACCTGCAAGCGTCACGAAGCACGGTCTGCGACGCAGATCAGGTCATGATTGTATCGGGCTTACAACAGGGCCTGTTCTTGCTGAGCAGATCGGTACTAGAAGCCGACGCACCTATTATTCTTGAAGATCCTGGATTTGACGGCATCCTGGCCTCTGCCAAAGCATCCGGTCACCCTGTGCGGTATACAGGTGTTGATAACCACGGCGCGGTGCCGCCAAATGAAAGAAAGGGCATGCTGGTTACAAGCCCGTCGCGCCAGTACCCCCTTGGGCACACTATGCCCCACAGTCGCCGGCTGGAGCTATTGAATTGGGCTCGCAAAAGCGACAGCCTGATTTTTGAAGACGACTATGACAGCGAATTTCGCTACGCAGGGCATCCGCTGAACTGCCTGCAAGGTATTGATGGTGGCCAACGGGTTATATACGGTGGAACCTTCTCAAAGTCACTGTTTCCGGCCCTCCGCCTTGGCTATCTTGTATTGCCAAAACATATGATTGAACCGATATCAAAGTTCCGGAGTGCCGCAGACAGCTTTCCTTCAATTATCGGGCAACTTGCCCTAAACGATTTCATGGAAGACGGCGACTTTACCCGCCATATCCGGCGGCTGAGGCTGGTTCACGCTAGGCGTAAGAATTTATTCACCAATTTTGCCGACAATAACCTGGGTCGATTCTTGAATTTCCAGCCATCAGATGCAGGTCTGCATTTGCTGGCTTACTGCAAAAAGGAAATAGAGGAACGCGGCCTGAATGATGAAGGGCTTGCAAGGTTGGCGCAAAAAGCCGGTATTGGCGCTGTGCCAGTGTCTCAATGCTACCAGTTTGCCTCTGGACGGCAAGGACTATTGATTGGTTTTGCTAATCTACGAGATGAGACGATTGAAACTGTGATAAAGAATTTTGCAAACGCTGTTAAAAAAGCGTTGAACACGACAATAGATTGAAAGTTTGGAGAAACAAATGCTGCTTAGTTGGGTCAAATCGGGAGCGGCGCTAGTCACTGCAACATTGCTTGGGATTTCAGGGTTCGGTGCTTCGGACGTTTTCGCACAGGAAAACTGGAGCTATGGGGGCGCGAACGGGCCAGCAAACTGGCATACCCTGTCAGGTGCCAATTCAATATGTGCTGTTGGACAATTCCAATCTCCGATCAATATTGAAGGCACAGAACCCGCCGTGATGCACCGCCTGCAGCCGGCCTATAAAGTTTCAGCGATCAATCTTGCTCACAACCGGTTGATGATTTCGATGGATTACGAGCAGGGCAGCTTTCTTCGTGTGGGCAAAAAAATGATGGCACTGAATGGCTTTGTGTTCCGTGCGCCTGCAGAACATACAGTTGCCGGAAAAAGCTTTCCTCTGTCCATCCAGTTCATGCACCGCAGAAGCGATGGCAGCCGTGCGGTTGTTGTAACTTTGGTGGAAGAGGGCAAAGCCAACCGTGCCTTGGCAGAATTTATCGCCAACATGCCACTTGAACCAGACCAGCGAAACCGAAACGCCAACGTACTGGTGAATGCCCGCGATCTGATGCCGGACGACAAAAGTTACTTCCGTTATATGGGGTCTCTAACTACGCCCCCCTGCAGTGAAGGCGTAAGCTGGTATATTTACAAGCAACCACTGGAGGCTTCCAAAGAGCAGATCGGCCTGATCAAAGGTGTCATTGGGGCCGACAATGCACGGCCACTGCAACGACGAGGCAACCGCCTGATTCTAGATGCACAGGGGCAATAAGTCATGAGCACCAGGCATCAACACTCAAAATTGGCAATTGCATTCAAGCTGGCACCTGTTTTGTTGGTTGCTGCTTGCGGCAGCAATAACCTCCCAGGTTCCGGGCCAACGGCAAGCTTTAACGGTGGTATCGTTCAGGAGCTATCATCAAACCTGCAAGCCGCCATTTGTGAAGGTCGCCCCCAGGACGCCCTTGAAGCCCTAACCGCTGAGCCATTGGTTTCACCAACCGATAGGTTTTACACGGCACTTGCATTGGAGGAAGCCGGCATCCCCACCCGTGCACGGCTTATGTACGCCCGCGTTATGCAAACCGGTTCGAACGATAGTGTGCGGGCCAGTTGCCCTGACAGAGTGCTCGCTAACGGCCCTGTTGTCAGTGAAGCCGGGCGCCGCCTGGCCGCTCTGTCCCAGTATCTGACCGCGATGGATGTTAACCTGGCCCCGCCGTCACGATTACATGACGGCATTGCCCCCTCTGGCCCAATCCGTGTTGTGGATCCAATTAAATTCTCTGGTAGTGTCTCCCATGGCCCGGTTGGTGCAGTATCCAAGCCCGGCAGCCAATCGCCGCTCGGACAATGGTTTGTTCATCTGGCCAGCTACCGGTCAATGGATAACGCCCTCAAAAACCGCTCGACACTTGAGGCAAAATTCCCGGAACTTACTGGCATTATTGATCAGTGGGAACTAAACGTTGGCGGCAGCACGGCCGTGCGTTTGGGTGTTAGGGTCAGCGAAAGAGCTGACGCGACAAGCCTATGTAATTCTGTAAAAAGCCAGCAAGAATATTGCGCAGTTATTGACACATCGCAGTAGCGAGCGGTAAAGCTGCCTGATAACTAATCTCGTAGACACTCTGGCCGGCTGGGGAGCAGGTCAGGAAAAGATGTCGCTTTATGCTGCGACACTTTATTCATTACCCATTATTTTACTCGGGGGAGTTTGGGACTTATGGCTGGATCAACACAACACGCGCATTGGTCATCGCGCTGGACATTTATGCTTGCTGCAGTGGGCAGCGCGGTGGGTCTTGGAAATATCTGGAAATTTCCGTACGAAGCTGGCGAAGGCGGGGGCGGTGCTTTCGTTCTGGTCTATCTGGCTTTTGTTTTCGCAGTCGGACTTCCGGTTCTGATCGCCGAACTTTCGCTGGGTCGTCGCGGCCAAATGTCACCCATCGGATCAATGGCAAAGATCGCCAACGAGGAAGGGCGCAGCAAAGCCTGGGGCCTGATCGGTTGGTCTGGCGTTGTTGGCGGCTTTATTGTTATCAGCTTTTATTCTGTGGTGGGCGGCTGGGTGCTCGCTTACCTTGTCAAAGGCCTCTCGGGCTTTAGCGGGTATGACGCCGCCATGTCCACCCAGACTTTCGGCGCTTTTATAACCGACCCAATAAGTCCAATTATCGCGCATTTCGCCTTTCTGGTTATCACCATTGGTATTGTGGCGCGCGGCGTGCAAGGCGGATTGGAAAAAGCAGTTAAATACCTGATGCCTGCCCTTTTCGTGCTGCTTGTTGTCATGATGATATACTCCGGCATTACCGGCGACTTTGGAGCGGCGGTAAATTTCCTGTTTAATCCTGATTTCGCCAAGCTGAATATTGAAACCGTTTTACAAGCCCTCGGCCTCGCCTTTTTCTCGCTATCATTGGCGCTGGGTTCTATCATGACTTACGGCTCGTACCTAACCAAAGACATGAATATACCCGGCTCTGCAGTTGTAATCGCGGCAGCAGATAGCGGCGTTGCGCTTATGGCGGGGTTGGCAATTTTCCCAATTGTATTTGCTTACGGTCTAAATCCCGGTCAGAGCGTTGGATTGGTGTTTACGACGTTGCCTATCGCATTCGGCCAAATGCCTGGCGGCATAATCGTTGGAACCATGTTCTTCTTCTTACTTACAGTGGCCGCGGTCACAAGCGCCATATCGCTGTTGGAACCAGCGGTGTCATACGTTGAAGAACGCACCGGCATCGACCGGAAAAAAGTTGCCGTCTATATCGGCGCTGCAGCATTTGCGCTGGGCACATTGTCCGCGTGGGGCCAAAGCGGTAATATTCTCGGCGACATCAAAATATTCGGCCTCGATTTCATGGGTTTCAAAGATTACATCACCAACAACATCCTGATGCCTCTGGGCGGCATGTTCATCGCAATCTTTGTCGGCTGGTTCATCAGCCGTAAGACCATGATGGAAGAGTTGGCGATGGAGGAAGGCACCTTCAAAATCTGGCTGTTCCTGGTCCGCTTTGTATGCCCTGTGGCCATTGGCGCAGTGTTTATATCCATTTTGTATAACACGCTTATTGCGGGCTAACACTGCATCAAAGAGATCAAAAAAAGGGAGCTTGATGCTCCCTTTTTTAATGTTCAAACTGAGCGCTACCCTATTTCGGCGCAGTTGAAGACCCGGCAATTTCCTGAATACGCTCAACCATAGAAAACAAGCCATTGGCTCGCATCGGCGACAAGTGCGAAGACAGGCCGAGCTGGTCTAGAACCGCCTTAGCATCAATACCTGCAATCTCTTTGCCGGTCTTGCCGGAAAATACCACAATCATCAGGGCGACCAAGCCTTTGACTATATGGGCGTCGCTATCACCGCGAAAATGGATGCACCCGTCAGCGTCAGTTGTAGGCACAAGCCAAACCTGACTTTGGCAGCCACGCACCTTAAAGGCATCAGTCATTTCCTCCGGGGCAAGTGGCACCAACTTTTTACCCAGATCAATAATCATCCGATACCGATCTTCCCAATCATCCAGAAACTCAAAAGTATCTAAAACTTCTTCAAGCGTTGTGTTATCGAGAGCCATGCTTTAAATCCGATCGTGGTAAATCCAGATGTCATTGATCTGGCGACAAAACCTTGACAATGATGCCGTTTGAACGACTGTCTACTGCACTGACTTCAAATATCAAGACCCATTTTGCCGCAACAAAGATAACCAGCACCATAAGGAAAAAGAATGTCCGAGGATACCCACACCTATCCAAAGCCACAGTATGCTTGGTACATGGTTGCCCTTCTCCTGCTGATTTACACTTTTTCCTTCATTGATCGCCAAATTTTAAGCCTGCTCGCCAAACCAATCCAGGAAGACTTTGGGGTTTCTGACACAGAATTTGGTCTACTGGTTGGCTTTGCCTTTGCAACTTTCTACACGCTTATCGGCCTATTTTGTGCCCGCATCGCCGATAGTCGCAGTCGCGTTGGCCTTATAGCCATTGGTCTATTTCTTTGGAGTTTCGCAACAGCTGCCTCAGCCTTCGCCAAAAACTTTATGCAATTGTTTGTTATGCGCATGGGCGTGGGTGTAGGAGAGGCAACTCTTGGGCCTTCAGCCAGTTCATTGATCGCCGACAGTTTCCCTAAGCACAAACTTTCAACCGCGCTTTCAGTTTACTCCATGGGCATCCCAGTAGGCTCAGCGTTAGCATTTATCATTGGCGGTGCCATTATTCCGATTGCCAATGGAATGCCAGATATTTCATTTCTTGGGTTTTCTGTCGATTATGGCTGGCAAAAAGCGCTGTTGTTGGTGGGAGTGCCGGGTATTTTGCTGACCCTGCTGGTGCTTACAATTAAGGAACCCGCACGCCACGGCCAAATCGGAGATATGGCCGCTCTGCCGGTTAAAGAGGTCTTTACCTTTTTCAGGGGCCGGTCCAAAGCCTATATCACCATATGTTTTGGTGTTTCGATGAACGCCGCCTTTGGTTTTGGCAGTGCCTCGTTCATTGCGTTATTTTTCGAGCGCTATCACGGCGTTGGGGGCGCGGACGTCGGAATTATATTTGGGTTTATATCGCTCATCATGGGGCCGCTTGGGTTACTATTCGGCGGCTATATGGCTGACAAATGGTTTAAGGCAGGCAAAAAAGACGCACACGTTCGCGCTTTAATGCTCGCACCTCTAGGCTTTATGATCCCCGCCGTTGCCTTTATTATGGTTGAAAATGTCATAGCGGTTTGGATTTTGTTAGGCATCAGCAACTTTTTTATCAATAGCCCGTCCGGCATCGCGATTGCCAGTTTGCAAGTTATCACCCCAAACCAAATGCGGGGGCAAATCATCTCAATTTATATCATGTCCACCAGCCTGATAGGCTACGGTGGTGGTCCGTTTGCCATCGGATTTATGTCTGACTATTTGTACAGTGGGCCGGACTCGCTTCGATATGCGTATCTGACAGTTGCGTTGGTAACCATTCCACTTGGCATCCTGACTTTCCTTTGGGGCCGCAAAGCCTTTATGCGGGCCGTTGATCAGGAAACCGAGCGGGAGCTGGCCGTCTTAGACCAATAATAAAAAAGCGGCGGACCAAACTGTGGCCCGCCGTGTTCTTTCTAATTCCGGGAGGAAAAGGAAAGATAGTCCGGTTTGATTTTCAAAAGACCGAGTTCTAGTCTTCAAGCGCCCGCAACTCGCGGTCCAACTTAAAACGCTTGCTGGTCATATAGGCTTCCATATCACCGGTCCGGCGTTCAATATCGCGAAAACGACGACGCAGGTCAGCGGCGGTATAATCTGGCGACTTCCGGGTTTGCTTCCAAAACTCTTCTTCTTGCTCGTCCGCATACAAATCTACAGGCGTGGGGTCGAGCCACAAAGAGGCGACGAAGTATCCAATCACTAGAGGCCAGATACCCGTGAACAGTGCAGCCAGTACAAACAAGAACCGCACAACGCCCACTTTCATATCAAAATAGTCCGCGACGCCTGCACACACACCGGCAATTTTGCCTTTATGCGGGTTCTTGTACAAACGCGTGGGACTCCTGTTAAAACTTGTCATTGTGGCGGCTCCTCCAGTCTGGCACTTCGTCGTCCATGATCCGTTCCATTACACGCAAACGGTCTTCCAAGCGGTCTGCTGAATTGCGCAGGTCACCCAGCGACGCTTCGTCTTCTGGCGTGATACCTTTCATGGTCTTCCATTTGGTCACATAGTGAAAGATTATCCAGAGCGGGATGACGATCGTAAAAAGTAAAATTCCGATTACATCTGGCATTTTCGATCCCTTTTAATTCGGGTTATTGCTATTGGCGCGCCGCGATCCATGCTGCGGCGCGCGTCCCAATTACTTGGCGGCTGCTTTTTTAGATTTAGCCGGCTTGGCCGCAGCTTTTTTATTGTCGTTTGCTGTGCCACTAGCCTTTGCTTTAAGCTGCTCAAGTTCCTTTTCGATTGTATCATCAACCTCAAGGCTGGTAATTTCTTCGGCCAGGGACTGACCTTTACCAATCTCCATCGATTCAGCTTCCGCTTCCAGCCGGTCAAGCCGCGCATCGACTTTATCAAACCGATCAAACGCATCCTGAATACGGTTGTCATTCAGGTTCTTGCGGATCCGCACCGTGTTAGACACTGTCTTGTGCCGTGCAGCCAATGCCGCTTTTTTGGCGCGAGCTTCACGAAGCTTGGCATCCAGCTTGATCACATCTTCTTCGTTCTGCTTCAATGCGGCGTCGAGATGAGCAGCTTCTTCGGCAAGATGAGCAGCCATGTCAGCCACTTTGGCTTTCTCCACCAATGCGCCCTTGGCCAGGTCGTCACGTCCTTTTGAGATAGCCAGTTCAGCTTTCTTCTCCCAATCAGACTGGGCCTTTTCCATTTTGCCAAGGCGGCGGCTGATATCTTTCTGGTCTGCAATGGTCTTGGCAGCGCTGGAACGCACTTCGACCAATGTGTCTTCCATTTCCTGGATGACCATACGGATGATTTTCTCTGGGTCCTCCGCCGAGTCCAGAATGGAATTGATGTTGGAATTTACAATGTCTGTCAGGCGGGAAAAAATACCCATAGTTTTAGTTCCTTTCTTAAAATCCTCGCATGTGTCTTCGTGTTTATTGTGTGGCTCAATGGCCTTGTTTGACACTTCCGTGGGCGACCTTCGGTGAACCTTTTGGTTTCTTCTTCAAATCGCTATCTTGCCAATCGCTGTTTTGGCTTTTTATTTTTTGACCCCTCGCTGTCACACTCGGGCGTTCTTCTCACTGTTTGGCTCGGTTTTGCTTCGCTGTCATTTTTAACGGCAACCTCTTCTAACGCGGGTTGTTGATCATGTAATAGCAGGAGCCGTGCCAATTTTTTAAAAAAAGTTAACTACCTGAAATATAATAATATTTTTTATTTTCCTGTTAAATATCTTAAGTGTGATATAAAAATAATCCTAACATTTGGTTTTTTTTACTATATATTAGCATTATGAACTTTCAGCCTGACCAAATACTTGGATCATCGCCTGCATTCCTTGACCTGATGGACAAAGTCAGCCGCGCTGCACCGCTGGACCGGCCTCTCCTCGTGGTCGGCGAGCGAGGCACCGGCAAAGAAATGATCGCCGCCCGATTGCATTTTCTTTCCAAGCGCTGGGATCAAGTTTTTCAAAAAATGAACTGCGCTGCATTAGCGCCCACACTACTCGAGAGCGAACTGTTTGGCTATGAACCCGGTGCCTTTACCGGTGCCCGCAACAGGCGCGCTGGTCGATTTGAAGCCGCGCATGACGGCAGCCTATTTCTGGATGAAATTGGCACGATGGCAATGCAAGCACAGGAAAAACTGCTCCGTGTCATTGAATACGGCGAGTTAGAGCGGGTTGGGGGCACGGATACAGTGCAGGTTGACGTGCGGGTGATCGGCGCCACCAACATCGACTTACCCACTGCAGCCGATTCTGGTATATTTCGACATGACCTTCTTGACCGCTTAGCGTTCGACGTAATTACTGTTCCGCCCCTGCGCGAACGCCGCGATGATATTCTGATGCTGGCCGACCATTTTGGCGCGGCAATGGCGCGCGAGCTGGAATGGCTGACTTTCCCTGGTTTTTCTGAAATGGCTACTGAAGCGATGCTTTCCTACAGTTGGCCAGGCAACATACGCGAGCTGAAAAATGTTGTTGAGCGTGCCGTGTATAACTGCTGGGACGGCGAAGCACCGGTATGCGGGCTCGTTTTTGATCCGTTCGACAGCCCCTACAGGCCGCTCGCCCAAGGCATCAAGTCTCCAATCGAAACTATGCACCCTGATGATCAAACCCCACAAGCACATACCCCTGAAACCAGCACCGAACAACGCACCCTAACCCAGCCCGTTGACCTTAAAGAGAAAGTTGCGCAGTTGGAAAAGAACCTGATTGAATCCGCTTTAAACAGCACCCGCTACAACCAACGTGCTGCTGCAGAGTGGTTAAAAGTCAGCTATGACCAGCTGCGCCACGGGATCAAAAAACATAATATTAACTGTTCGTGACTTGTGTAGCGGGTTGCAGGCGACCATAGTGTGGCAATGGCAGAGCATTTATTCATCAAAAAGCGCCAACGACAGCGCAAGCGGCGAGACGGGTTTCTAAACACTAAGATAATCGTGCGCCTGATTATTGTCAGCGCGGTGTTACTTGCTCTGTTCCTGAACTTTATCGGCGACCCCACAGTTTCAATCTGCGAAGACGGCTGTGAAAGCCAATTCAGCATTAGCACATGGGTGCTTGGCTTCTTTATGATTTTTGGCACAGTGATAGGCATGGCCGGCATCGTGGGCGCGCTGGTTGCAACACTCAAATGGTCGCGCCGCGACAGCAGCGGGTCTTTATCCGCGCTGATGAACGAAGAACAAGACAATTCTTAAACAAGAATGATCAAGTCTTAAGCTGGAATAATCAGGTTTAGTTCAGAGAACGCTCCGCAGGTACCGGAGGCTGTTTTGACGGCTCTGGCGGCTTCCACTTGCCGTTGGCTGTTATCTGCTCTTCTCTTTTCGTGACAATCTTTGTGGCGCCCTTTTCGACCAACTTATCCCCAACGACCCGGCACAAAACTACAACGATGAGCAAATGGTAAAACACGTCAAACGTAGCGATATTTACGGTCAATCCACCAACAGCAAACCCAATCAAACTGAGTTGGATTGCTGCCGCGAGCTCCCCGATCCAGGCGGTTTCCTGATAGGGCCTGAACATTTTGGCGGTGGTTCCTGCCGCATAATACCCGGTAAACAACATGGTCAAAAATAACAGCAACCCCACATAACCGTGCTCGCCCAGCACTTCAAAATAAATGGAGTGCGGCGCCCTCTGTTCAAAACCCGGCGGCATATATTCAGGGCCTAGATAAGGAATATAGAAAACATTATAGCCACCCCCTTCAATTGGATGGTCATTGGCAACATTGGTTGCAAACCGCCACATGGACATGCGCCCTTTGAAGCTATCGTCTTCAGTCGCATCCTCTGTTGATTGCATCCGGTTTTTCCAGCTGTCCGGCATGAATGTAACCGCGCCGATTGCAAGCGGCACCATGACCGCCAGAAGCATGAATTTGCGTTTACTTTTGAGCAACAACATGAAAAGAACCGCGGAAATAGCCACCAGTCCACCTCTGGATTGAGTGCCAATTGCGGTGATAGGAACCAAAAAAGCAGCGAACCTCAGAGGCCACTTCATAATTTCGTGCGGCGGATACTGCGCAAGCCATATTGAAAGCGGAAACAACATCGCCATGGCCATAGCCAGTTGATTATTATCGCCCATCATACCGCCCGCGCCCTGCACCCGGTGGCTACCCCCAGTAATTATGGTAAACAAGCCACCTTTAATAGAAACGAAGAGCAGCGATGCAATCATCACATAAACAAACGCTTTCAAACGATTGGGCGATTGCATCACCACCATTGATATCATGGCGAAAACAATCATTTTCATAAATTGCGATAGCTTCTCTTGACCAAAAGCTTGCTCGAATCCTAGCGTGTAAGTCACGATTGACCATAATGTATATGTTAACACAGCAATTACTATCGGATGCCCGGGGAAATATTTAGGCTCTCTGGCAACAACCAAACCCGCTGCCGTTAGCACACCGACAAGCAAAAGAAACGGAAATGACGCGGCGAAACCGAACGTATAGCTATGGGGTGCCATATGCGACACCCAGTTCCAAACCAGCACACCAACATGCGGTTTGAACAGCATAAAGGGCATCCAAACAAATATCAGCAATGCTACAAGCGCGCTTTTCATCTCGCCGTTCGTCCAAATTTGATCAAATTTCCAACTAACACTATTGTGCCTGCATTTAAGCTGCAGCGCAAGTTTGAGTGCTTGACAAGCCAGCCGCCCCGCATAAGCATGGTAGCTAAAGGAGACCTCGTTATGCCCCAAAGAATGTTGCAAATTGTAAGCCTTGTGGCCCACTCAGTGAATCGCATGTTTACTGCTTTGGCCTTTCTAGCGCTTTTACCATTAAGCCTTACATTTGCTCAAAGTGAGGATGGCGTTGCCTCGCAAGAGGCCGAACCCTTCCCAACGGCCGAATTGGTGATTTGGGGCGGCACAGTTTATACGGCGGAGGACAGCAACCCATCGGCAGAGGCTGTCGTTGTCGACAAAGGCCGTATCATATTTGTGGGCGCCCGCGCCACCGCAGAAACCTACGTTTCAGATAACACCCGCGTCATAAACCTGGAGGGCGCAACCCTTTACCCTGGTTTTGTCGATGCGCATGCCCACCTGTCTGGCATCGGCGCACGGGAACTAACACTTAATCTGGAAGGTATTGCGTCGCTAAAGGCCGTGCAAGCCGCTCTGAAAAACTACGCAACAACAAATGTTCAGGCTGTCATTGTTGGTCGGGGGTGGATCGAAACTCATTGGCCCGAGGACCGGTTTCCTTCCCGATGGGATCTGGACGACGTGGAAAGCACACGGCCGGTAATTCTATTCCGGGCAGACGGACACGCCGCAGTTGCCAATAGTGCGGCTATTATGGCTGCTGGCATAACCGACAGCACTAACGCACCTTTCGGCGGCGAAATCCAGAAGAACGCGCTCGGCGAGCCTACGGGCATTCTCATCGATGCTGCTATGGGTTTGGTTAATCAATTGATCCCAACACCAACACGCTCGGACATAGCCGAGCATTTAACTGTCGGCGGCCAAGTCTACGGTGAATATGGCTGGACTGGCTTACATAATATGTCGGTTAGCTGGACCGAAGTGGAATTAATGGAAGCACTATCCAACGATGGCAGCCTTGGCATCAGGGTTTATAATTCTGTTAATCAAGACGCACTGGAACAGTTAGTGCAAAGCGGTCATCGCCGCAGTGACAACAACCGCGTTGTTACTCGGGCGATGAAGCTTTATATGGACGGTGCTTTGGGCTCACGCGGAGCCGCTTTGCTGGCACCTTATACCGACGCCAACTCAACCGGATTAATTTTGTCAAGACGTGATGAAATTTTGCCGCTGCTGGCCCTTTCCCTGCGCGAAGGCGTTCAGGTGAACATGCATGCTATCGGCGACCGCGCTAACCGCGAACTTCTCAACTGGTTCGAGAGCAGCTTTGCAGCAGTACCGCCCACAGAGCGGGCTGTGGCGACTCCGCGTTGGCGCGACGAACACACCCAAATCGTCCATCCTGACGACATACCGCGCTATGCACAACTCGGTGTTATACCGTCCATGCAGCCAAGCCATGCCATCGGTGATATGCATTTTGCTAATGACCGTTTGGGCGACGAACGGTTGGACGGTGCTTACGCATGGTCCAGCTTTCTGGAAACCGGCGTCATCATTGCTGGCGGCTCGGACGCGCCGGTTGAACGCGGTGATCCACTGATCGAATTTTACGCCGCAACGGCCCGACGCGACCTCAACGGTTTTCAGGGCGAAAACTGGCGCCCTCAAGAAGCACTGACGCGCTCAGAGGCATTGAAAATGTTCACTCTATGGCCCGCCTTTGCCTCCTTTGAAGAAGATCAGATCGGCTCCATTGCTGTGGGCAAAAAAGCGGACTTCACCGCTTTTGATGTGGACCTTATGACCGCGGTAGAGGCCGATATTCCCAAAGGCAAAGCCATTTTGACAATTGTGGACGGCGAGATTATTTTCAGGCGCAATAGCGGGGGTCAAAAGTGACCATACAATTTGCATATGGTTTTTTAGGTGCCCTACTTACTTCATGTATCGGCCTTACCGATCAAACAGCTTATGCGGATGATCAACCGCTCACTGAGCAAGTTGCGATCCAGTCATTAGACGCCTATGTCCGTAAACTGGTCGAAGACGAGGTGTTTTCAGGCACTATGCTCTGGGCAAAGGACGGCAAAATTCTATACAGCGCCGCGTACGGCCTGGCCAATAGACCCTTCAATGTACCAAACAACCTGAAGACAAAGTTTAATCTGGCATCCCTGAATAAGATGTTCACCTCAACCGCCATTATGCAATTAGTGGAATCCGGCAAGCTCTCGCTAACAGATACGCTCGATACCTTTGTCGATGAAAGCTGGCTGCCCAATGCCTTGAGCGGAAAGATCCAGATTCAGCATCTGCTGACACATTCATCTGGATTAGGGAGTTATTTCACCGACGAATTTTTTGACGCCTCCAAAGCCCGTTTCGCCGAGCTAGAAGATTTCAAACCACTTATCAAAAAAGACACTCTGAAATTTGAACCCGGCACAGGGTACCGATACAGCAACAATGGCATGCTGTTACTTGGCGTCGTTATCGAGGCCGTCACCGGCGACAGTTATTTTGATCATGTTCGCAGCGCCATATACACGCCGGCGGGCATGATAAACTCAGGCTGTTTTCCACGGAGCCAACCAACCCAAAATCTCGCTGTCGGCTATCATGCCAACCCCGAAAAAGAAACGGGCTGGGAAAACAACTATCTTTGGATTGCCGACAAAGGGGGACCGGCGGGTGGCTGCTACTCAACTGTGGAGGACCTACATGCGTTTTCAAAAATGCTGATTGGTCACAAGCTTCTAAGCCGAGAAAACACCGAAATTATGCACACGCTCAAACCCGAGTTTCACGAGCAATCCTATGGCTACGGCTTCAAAATTAGCGGCACGCCAACAAACCGAATAGTTGGGCATAGAGGTGGATTTATCGGCATGAGCAGCAACTTGGACATATTCCTTGATAGCGGCTACATCTCAGTCGTGCTCTCAAACCACAGCGGCGGTTCCATTCCGGTGTATAACGAAATCAGACGCCTTGTAGATCAGATTGAAATTCGTAATCCGCAATAATTAGCGTGTCTAAATAATTTACGCTTTCCGTTTTTCCTCATCAAAAAAGGGCCCCGCAGGACCCTTTTTATCTTCTCTTGCCAGAGTCTATTCAGCCGAGGCATCGCCCTCGAACTTCTTGAACCAGCCAATAATGTTACCCACTTTTTGCACCAGATTACTGGGTTTGCCAGCAATACCGTGGCTTGCGCCCGGCACCCGCACCATGGCGGTAGGCACGCCGACGAGCTTAAGCGCCTTATAATATTGCTCGGCTTCAGAAATCGGCGTGCGGTAATCGTCTTCGCCGCTCAAAATCATCGTCGGGGTTTTCACATTGCCCACCAACGACAAAGGCGAGCGCTTCCAATAATGGTCTGCCGCATTCCAAGGCATATCAGGGAACCAATATTTGGAATATGTCGCACTAAAATCTGCCGTCAGCACAAAACTGGCCCAGTTGATAACCGGTTTGGCCACCACTGCCGCCCGGAACCGGTCGGTTTTACCCACAATCCATGCGGTCAACACACCGCCGCCGGAGCCACCTGTAACATAAAGCTGATCACTGTCGATCGACCCCTGCGCAATCGTGGCATCGACCAAATCAATCATGTCATCATAGTCTTCTGACGGATAATTCTGGTGGATAAGATTGGCAAAATCAGCCCCGTAGGACGTGCTACCGCGCGGATTGGTGTAAAGAACAACATAGCCCTGCGCTGCCATCAATTGTATCTCGGTACTGTAACCGGGGCCGTAAGCGCCGTGAGGGCCGCCGTGAATTTCCAGAATCAACGGATATTCTTTAGATGGGTCAAAATTGGCGGGCCTGACAATCCAGCCCTCAACTTCGCGGCCATCAAAACTGGAGTTGGTTGCAATGCGTTCCACCTGACCCATGGCGCGCGCACCAAGCGTATCTTCATTGAGATCCGTCAATTGGGTTACGGAGCCGATACGATCAATCACGGCCAGATCACCCGGCCGATCAGCACGTGCTTGGGTAAAGATAACTCGGCCCCCGGTAGCCACACGGTAGGTGCCGCTGGCATAGGGCCGGCCAAGCGAAGTACCGCCCAGCGCATCGGTGATAACGCGGCCATTACCGGCAAGGTTGGTGAAGGCCACCAGCTTTTTACCCGAATTATTATAGGAATAATACAGCCCCGTCCCATCGCTGTTCCACTGTACATTGTTGACGCCGCGGTCCAAACCGGCGGTAAGATGTTGCACGCCGGAACCATCTACGTTCATCACATACAAACCACCATTTTGATGCGACATACCGTTCTCATCATTGCCGGTATAAGCAATTTTACTGCCGTCCGGTGATATCACAGGATTATTGTCTGGTCCGGCGCGCTGAGTTAGCTGCGTCATGGCACCGTCTGCCAAAGCAAACGTATAAATCTCACTTTCGCGCGGGTTCATTTCCCAGTCCGGCGACCGGTTGGCGGAAACTATGATACGCGCAGAATCAGCGGTCCAGGCAATGGTGCCGTTATGATTGAAATCGCCATGGGTAATTTGGCGCGGTGACCCGCCGTCAGATGGCACCACAAATACGTGGGTAAATCCTACAGGCAAATACCCTGCACCGTCGACGCGGTAGACCATGCGGTCAAACACACGCGCGTTCCCAGCCCATTTGGCCCCCTTGGGTTTGGCAGGCATTTTGAAAAGCGACGGGCCCTTGGACGAGGCAAACATTGTAAAAGCAATATGCTTACCGTCCGGCGACCAACTAATGTTTGACGGTGAAACCTTCAGGTCGGTCACTCTTGCAGTCGCTCCGCTGTCCAGCCACCGGACATATATCTGGGTTTTGCCTTCAACCGTCGACAGATAGGCCAACCGAGTGCCGTCGGGCGAAAAACGGGGCATTCTATACTGGTCCTTGCCGGATAAAATCGGTCTGTGGTTTTGCCCGTCCAGACCAACAGACCAAATGTTTGATCGCACCCGGTCGGTCATCACATCCATTGAGCGCCGCTCATATACGACCGATTGCCCGCCCGGCGCCAGTTGTGGGCCCGTCGCATACTCCAGATTAAAAACATCGGTATATTGCAATCCGTTTGGTACCGGCTCTGCGGCCATCACTGATCCATGTAAAACAACGCTTGCGGCCAACGCCATGCCTGCCTTGATCATTAATATTTGTGGTTTTCGATTGAGTTTCACTGTTTCGCTCCCCGTCCAAAGTCGTTTGGTCCCAAATCATTCACTTGCTCCAAAGCCTATCAGCGCTGTCCCAACTTGAAAAGCTTTAGTGAAAATTCGCGGTGATCTGCCAGAATTCGTGTAAATGCAAGGCTTGCTGTGCCTATTTTATATGAAAATGAATTGAGCCGACTTGCACACGATTTTTTAAGACTTGGATGATAATCTAAGCGCCGTTGTTGGGGGTATTATGTCTGCACTTATTGATGACCTAAGAAAAGAACGGGAGAGGTTTGTAGCCTTCGCCTTCGCGGCCGCTGAAATTTTTTTCGAAGTAGACGCCGCCGGCACCATTCTGTTCGAAGGGGGCGCTGTTGAAAAAGTTGGGCCCGCACGCAGCGGTGCAAGCCTTATTGGCACCTCCCTATACGACATTATTGATGAAGACGACCGTGACGTTTTCATTGCCTTAAAGATGCACCTGGAACACAAGGGCAGATTGGGACCAATACCTATTCGGTTCAGCAGCAGCATTGGACATAACTTTGCCCTGCGGTTGTTTGGGCTTCACATGCCGGGCGAAAACAGCAGAACTTTTTTTTCGCTCAGATCAGCGCCGCTTGGCGGCGGGGCTGGTGAACAATCCCTGGAAAAAGAAACAGGTCTTTTATCCCGTGATGGATTCCTTGATCTTGCCGCAACAACCATGGCCGATAACAATGCGCACAACAGCTTGTATGTCACCGCCGTTGAAATTGATGGGTTAGACGAAGCGCAAAAACAGCATGGCGCAAAGTTCACTCAGAATTTGCTGGGCCGCATGGCCGCTCAACTGAAAACCCTGTCCGTCGACGGCAATATGGCCGGACGTCTAGGCGACAAACATTTTGCCTTTCTTCATCGAACCCAGGGCGACGGCGACTATATTGGTGAAAGCCTTAAGAAGGTTGATAACAAGATTCAACTGAAAACTGCTGTTTCCACCATCGCGGCTGATAGCGAAGGGGCATCTGAAGGACAGATACTGCGGACCCTTTCCTATATTTTGAATAAATTTTGCGAAGACTCGTCTGCGGTAAATTTCGACCAGTTAACAACTGCATATGAAGAAATGGCGACCGAGGCTCAGGCCAAAGTTAGCAGCATGCGATCTATGATCGAAAGCGGGTCGTTTAAAATGGCGTTTCAGCCGGTAGTGTCCTTGCAAACGGGCGATATTCACCACAATGAAGTTCTCAGCCGTTTCGAAGGAAAGCTGGAAGACGATACACCGAGAAACATTATAGAATTCGCTGAAGATGTCGGCATGATCGAAGAGTTTGACATCGCTTTGTGCAAAAAAGCCATCGACTATGTTCGCAAGATGAAGCGGCTCGGCGAGCCCTTGAATCTCTCTGTCAATGTATCTGGCAGAACATTGGAAAGTGAGCGCTTTTTAAACCAGTTCGTCTCAGTTCTGAAAGAGGCCAAAGACGTTGCGCGCTATATCCTTCTCGAGCTAACCGAAACCAAGGCCATTATCAACATAGAGAAGGCCGAGGCCATATTAAACGACTTGAAGGCGTGTGGTTACCGTGTGTCTTTGGATGATTTCGGCACGGGTGCGTCAGGCTATCAGTACCTTCGGGCGTTCAACGTCGACTTTGTCAAAATTAACGGCATTTATGTGCGAGATTTGGACCAGCCCGGCCACAAGCCAACATTCCTTCTGTCTATCGTGCGGTTGTGCGGAGATTTGGGGATTAAAACAATTGGGCAGCATGTGGAAACACCCTATCAGTCCGACACCCTGAAATCGCTCGGCGTTGATTTTGGCCAGGGGTATCATTTTGGCAAGCCGGACTTTTCGCCCAAATCAAACACCTAACGCCTATGATCCGGAACTGGTTGGGGAGCTGAACAATCGATCATCGGTGCATCTAAGCTCGCAATCTCGCTATTTTGTTACAGCAGACCCTTGAATTTTGTTGGGTAGCCGAGACTTTCCCGGTAAAGAGAGCGCGTACTTTTGTAAGGAAATATCTGTGGGCTGGTACGCTTTTATTGGAATGGTTGCGGGCGTCGCCCTGTGGGGGTTTGGACGGTGGCGCGAAAGCAAGGCGGTTTTGGGCGAGGTGCCTATCCTGCCGCATTTTTATATTCAGCTCACGGGCTTGATCGTTTTTCTGGTTTTTGCCGCAGACTTTGTCGCCGCAGTTACCGGCGTAACCTGGACATCACCGTTCCGGCGCTAACGCCGCGTGGAACAACCGGCTGGCACCAATTGGCTATACAGGGTTGGAACTTTCTTCGCGTTTGGGCGGGCTAATTTCAAACATCCGCCACCCACGAGAGGCATAAAGCCTGGCCCAGACCCGACTTTTGAAAAAGCGCCGTTTACCGCGCTTACCTTGGGCAATGAAAAATCCTTTGGGGTGCCGATAAAGGTGTTTACCCACCTCTTCGCTTTCAGCAACAAACAGATCTTTATCGTTTGTTGAGGCGCCAACCCTATGCTTTGCCATAGGCTTCATCCGTTCGCGCGGTTTTCGGGTCAACTTGTGTTTCCAGGCCCGCCACCAAATAAGTGCAAAAATGACTATGAAGCCAATGGTTCCGGTGACGATTCCAAATACCGAAAGCGCATTCACTTCATTTTCCAAATCCAATCTTTCAACTGTTTCGCCCACTGCCTCTTCAACGGTCAAGGCGCTATCGCCCTGCAAGTCACCGTCACCGGCAAAACTAAGGATCAAGCCGTCGGTTCGGTTGAAGCCGGACAAAATTCCATTACCACCGTAAACGGCAACATATCCATTGGAGGCTACAGTAACGCCGTAAAGGGGGTCGCCGCTGCATTTGGCTTTAAAGTCAACAATATTGGTGCGCAGATTATAGACCTGATAGTCGGTCAGCCGCGTACAGCGATAACGAAAAAGCCGCACAAGTGCTTGTAATCTCAGAGCAATTGTTGCTGGCTCGCCGCCTCTGACCACGCCCGAGTATATATCCAGGCCCAACTGGCGCGGGTCATTGCTGTCGATAAGCGTTTGCGCTGCTGCGGGCGGCGCGCTGGCGAACAGGCCTGTGAACATCAGGCAAATGGCAACAAGTAACTTCAACACTGTATTCCTAAACCAGCCCCCAAGGCCTATTTAAGGGTATTTTGAGGGGAAAATGCAAGCAGGATATAGATTTAGCAATAAATTAACGGCCAAAAAACACAAGGGTTTTAGGCGAAAAAACACCACAATCAGCAGGAGGAGCAGCGCAAAAAAGAAAGCGGAACCGCTATTCGGGGGAGAAGGGGCGGTCCCGCTGGACACAGTCTGATCAAGGGAGCTAATAAGCTGTATCTACCCCTAAAATATAGAACGGCAGGTGTTAAAAATCGGTAAACGAAAACCGGTAAAAAGCGGCTTTTTACGGCATTTTCGGTGAAAAAAGGCGCGTTTTTGTGAAGAAAACCGAGAAAATCAGAATTCAACTGGCCAAAATTGGAATCAAACTGACCAAAAATAGAGTCAAACTCGGCAAAATGAGAATCGGGGCACGCTAAATTGTGAAATTCACACGGTCGGCGCGGCAGTTTCGAATTTTCAGATGGTCATCGCCGAGTTTCCAGCCCCGCAAATTCAAATCCCCTAATATGCATCGGAGACCCCTGATATGCATCGGGGACCCCTGACCCAAACTCGAAGTGTTTTGTTTCGACTCCGTTACGAATCATTTTCGAATCGCCAAGCGAGTCGACTTTTGTTTCGGCTTGGCCAAGCACCACAAAACCCACCCGCAATCGATTAAACCTAATGGGCAGCCCTACCATGATAGTTTTTTTCTATCACAAAATGATGCACTTCGCTCTTGAGTGGGCGGTCTTAAACCCCATATCTGGGTAGTCGAAGAGACCAAAGGACACAGTCACCATATGCCCGACTGCTCCGGCTTCACACGGTTTACCTTGTGTACCCTCGGTAAGCCAACATTCCCCTCCGCCGGAGGTAGCATGGGCATATTTTGGCAGGTCAGTCAGCCAGCTTGTTCCGTTGCTGGCGGCGGGCCGTAAGCGGCAGGCGCACCCCCCCATCAAGTGCGCTTGCTGCCAGTGTCCTTAAGTGGTTATCCCAGAACGCAGCACCGCGCCGAGCCGGCCTGCGTTTCTCCTGCTGCACAGCTCGGCACCAATATGTTGTTTTGAGTAGCTTCCTCCCCGGAAGAGCCAATTCCAGCCCCAAGGTTAATGCCTGGGTGCTGGGATATGGCTTTCGGGTTTTCCCGTCAAATAAGCTTTAGGTGTCGCGCATTTTAAGCGCGGCGATGAAGGCACTGTGCGGAATTTCCACCTTGCCGTACATGCGCATCTTGGCCTTGCCCTTTTTCTGCTTTTCCAGCAGCTTTTTCTTGCGCGTTACGTCGCCGCCGTAACATTTGGCGGTTACATCCTTGCGCATGGCGGAAATGGTCTCGCGGCCAATAATTTTGCCGCCGATCGCCGCCTGGATCGGAATTTTAAACAATTGCCGCGGGATCAGGTCTTTCAATCGCGCGCACAGCGCCCGGCCCCGGCTTTCCGCCTGAGAGCGGTGCACCAACATGGAAAGCGCATCAACCGGCTCCGCATTCACCAGAATAGACATTTTCACCAGGTCGCTCTCTTCGTAGCCGCTCACCTCATAGTCAAAGCTGGCATAGCCCCGGCTCACTGACTTCAGCCTGTCGTAAAAGTCATAAACCACCTCATTCAGCGGCAGCTTATACTTGAGCATGGCGCGAGAGCCCACATAGGTCAGGTCTTCCTGAATGCCGCGCTTGTCCTCGCACAGCTTCAGCACCACACCCAAATAATCGTCGGGCACCAAAATGGTCGCGTCAATCCATGGCTCTTTAATATGGTCGATATACACCACATCCGGCAGATCGGCGGGGTTGTGCATTTCCAGCACATCGCCGTTGTTCAGGTTCACTTCATAAATAACACTGGGGCTGGTGGTAATCAGCTCAATATCAAACTCGCGGTTGATGCGTTCCTGAATAATTTCCAAATGCAGCATGCCAAGGAAACCACAGCGGAACCCAAAGCCCAGCGCGGTGCTGCTTTCGGTTTCAAAATCAAAGCTGGCATCGTTCAGCCGCAGTTTGGCCAGCGCTTCTTTCAGCGCTTCATACTCGCTGGTGTCGGCGGGGAACAACCCGCAAAACACCACAGACTGGCTCGGCTTAAAGCCCGGCAGCGCCTCGGCGCAGGGCTTCTTGGCGTCGGTGATGGTGTCACCCACATTGGTTTCGGCCACTTCCTTAATGGAACCCGTGATGAAACCCACATCGCCCGGCCCCAGCTCGGGCACGGTCACACCCTTGGGGGTGAACACACCCACACGGTCAACCTGGTGAACGGTGTCTGCGGCCATCATTTTAATGTTTTGGCCCTTCTTCACCGTGCCGTCCAGCACCCTTATCAGAACCATCACCCCAAGGTAGGCGTCATACCAGCTGTCAACCAACAGCGCCTTCAGCGGTGCGTCGCGGTCGCCGGTCGGCGCCGGCAGGCGGGTAACCACCGCCTCCAAAACATCATCAATGCCAATGCCCGACTTGGCCGAGCATTCAATGGCATCGCTGGCGTCAATGCCGATAACATCTTCAATCTGGGTGCGCACACGTGTCGGCTCGGCGGCGGGCAGGTCAATTTTATTCAGCACCGGCACAATTTCATGGTCATGCTCAATGGCCTGATACACATTGGCCAGCGTTTGCGCCTCAACACCCTGGCTGGCGTCCACCACCAGCAGCGAGCCTTCACAGGCCGACAGGCAGCGGCTGACTTCGTAAGCGAAATCAACATGGCCGGGCGTGTCCATCAGGTTCAGCACATATTTCTGCCCGTCGTTCGCGGTATAGTCCAGCCGTACGGTTTGCGCCTTAATGGTGATGCCGCGCTCGCGCTCAATATCCATGCTATCGAGCACTTGCTCCTGCATCTCGCGGTCAGAAAGCGCACCGGTGCGCTGAATCATCCGGTCCGCCAGCGTAGATTTACCGTGGTCGATGTGGGCAATGATCGAGAAATTGCGAATATGTTTCAGGTCTGTCATGGCGGCTGTTTACAGGCAAATGCAGGGGGGAGCAAGCCCTTGCTGAATGGCGGTGTGAATGAAGGCTGACGTAATCAATAAATTTGAAATACAGAATGATTAAAGTTATGAAGAAGCACTATCTGCGACAAAAGTTTAGAACTACTCAGCCAGAGATTCTTCCAACAAACGAATTTCGTCCAGTGTGAGGTCAAATAGATCATAAACAATGCGGTTGATCTCGTCCTCAGCAGCCTTAATTTCACCGTCTAGGCGGGTAATTTCAGCTTTGCCCTCATTGAACATGTCTTCCCAATCATTGCGCTCGTTCAGGGGAATATCGGCTTTGAATATTTTCTTCACCTCCGCGCGGAAAGCACTGAAGTCTGGCAATTGCCACCAGTCTTTCAGTTTGTTCGATAGTTTCGCTTCACGTTCAGGCGGGCTTAGATCGGGGACGCGGCGAGCGAACCTATCTTGTTGAATGAGTTGTTTGTTGGCTAACGCGGTAGCGTTTGAGGCTAATGATTTTAGCATTAACTTCTGTGCGTCAGTCCAATTAGGGATTGGAAATTTTTCGACATATTGAACTCGGAATTCGTGGTAACCGCCACGGACGGGTGGGGCCATCGCGCTTAATAAAAACCAAGATAACTTGCTATTTAGCAACGACAATAGATTAAGCTCATTGCTTGGAATGAGATAACTTTTGTCATTTGAATAAGCACTACTTTTTTCTATGGAAAAGAGATTTTTCACGTTGAAGTGTGGGTAGACAATTTTCTCAGCATCAAAGTGATGATGGTAGTCTATCGTATCTTGAATTTCATACCACTTGTATGTTCCTGATTTGCGACCCAGCCATTTGGGTATCTCTATCGATGCAACCCAGCCCTTAGGTTTCGGCATGAGTCTTTCTTTATATTGCGTCAAATGATTTTTTACCGCGGGATAACGCTCTAAATCGATACCTCGCCGCATAAAAATCAGCCAAAGTGATTGTGGTTCTACTCGCCAACGTTTTAGATCTTTGCCCTCTAAATAAGGTTTAAGGACATCTGCTGATTTAGGGTCTTCGAGGATTAGTTTGTTTCGCTTAGTTTCCTCGATGACGAAAGCTTCATTTAGCCCTGTTACGATACCCCTATAAGGAGAGCCGTATACTTCTTTGAGACTCTTTTTGTCGTTTGTTATCTTTTTTCTCAATTTTCGAAGCGGTAACCCTTCCAGTTCCCAAGATTCTTCGCTTAGCTCTAATTGTGGGTATGATTGCTGTTTGGTCAGGAACATTGCAAGAAAATTACTGTCAGGCTTGTCGTCTAACTTCCAGAATTTAAGCTGATGGTCCTCATGCGGTTTATGATGCCGCATTGTCAAGATAGCTGGGTACGTGGTGACGCCTTCGAAAATTTGGATATCGCCAAAATTGATCACGCTTTCAATGGAAGCGTTCTCTCGCAAAAAATTTTTAAGTGGTTTTCCACTGTTAGTTTTAAAAAAAGTATTGCTCGAAATATACCCTAATCGCCCGCTAGATTTAAGTAATCGCAACCCGCGCTCAAAGAAATAACAATATAAGTCTGCGACACCATGATAAACTTCAAAGCGTTTTTTCAGATACGGTTTCATGGATTTAATTAATTCCTGACGCACATAGGGCGGGTTGCCCAACACCACATCAAAACCACCGTTTGTGAACACTTCCGGGAAGGCATCCTTCCAAACAAAGGCGTGCTTGAGGTATGCGAAACTGCTGTCTTCGATCAGGCTGTCTCCCACCCTGATGTTATGATCAAGCCCATCCAACTGTTTGCCTTTTTTGGCGGTTTTCAGCCATAGCGATAGTTTGCTGATTTCCACGCTTTCGGCGTTCACATCAACGCCGTATAGGTTGTGGCTTAAAATCTCGCTATCAGGGTCGAATAGGCCACCAGCGAGTTTGCCCTCCAATTCTTCAATTTTGGTATTAACCCGGTGGTATTCGGCCTTCAAATAATCAAACGCCGCCACGAGAAAGGCGCCAGAGCCACAAGCAGGGTCGACAATTTTGAGGCTGACAAGCGCCTGTTGATAGGCTTTCCATGCTGTCAGTTCAGGCTTCTTGCTGCGCCGCCATTTAATATGCTCATAATCATCAAGGCTGCCTTTGCTGATAAAATCTGCAAACACAGTTGTTTGAAGCTCGGTGATATGGGTGCCCAGCGTTTGTTCAACAATGAAACGGGCGATATAATCAGGCGTATAAACAACGCCGTCGCGCTTGCGCCTGCCCCTTGTGCCCTTGGCCTTGGATGGCGGCGTGTCTTCAATTTCGCCGCGGGCGATAGACAGCATGCGCTCGACGTCTGAAATAGATTGCTCGAACATATGACCAAGGATGGTAACGCTGATTTCCGAAGCAAAATCATAGTCGCCCAGCTTCTTGAAGCCTTCGCACACTTCATCCGGAATATTTACGCTGTCGAGTGTGGGGTTTTCCTTGAACAAGCCTCCATTGTACCGCTGAATGTTCAGGCTTTTGTTGCCTTCATTGATGGCACGGAACAGGCCGCAAAAATTTCCCCAAACAGGTTTGGGGTTATAGGGGTCGGAATGCTCGTAAGCGTTTTTGAGAGTGTCTGAGGGTAACAGCCCGGTGTCTTCTGCAAAGGCAATGAACAACACCCGGTCCAGCAGGGTTTGGGCGTGGCCAATAATGCTCTCTAATTCGACGGTTGGTAGTTCTGCCTTCAGTGCTTTGATCAGTGCATCGCGGTTGGCTTTATAATCGTCATAAAGATGGTCTGTGATCTCTTTGTCTTCTTCGCGGCTTTTCTGAAGCAATGCCTCAGTAGCGCCAGACAACAGAGTGTCTTCTGACAAAAGTAGCATGAAGCGTGCATACTCCTGTGGGTCAGCTAACTTTTCCAGATTAAAGGTCTCGAAAGCCTGATTGCCTTCCGCATAGGAATAAAACCGAATTTCCGTATAGTTTGAAACTAACACCCATTTGCAGCCTGCAGTGCCGACGGCATATTCCCAAGCTTGTTGCACAGGTGATTTGTTGCGCCCCGGCATGATGGCATCAAGGTCTTTGGTTTTTGCACCCTTCAGTTCAAAAGGGGCGACGACGGTTTGACTGCCTTGAGTGAAAGCGCCTAAGGCAAGGTCAACCCTGCCAGCGCCAACATGTGTTTCTACATCAACGCTCCATTCACCAGAGCTGCCGAAAGGCGTGTAGCCAAGAACGCCCTCAATTATTTTGGATTTGAACAGTCCATGCAGCGCGGTCTCTTTTTGAGCGAACAAACTGCCGTCTTCAATGGTGGCGGCCCATTCTTGCAGGATGGATAAATGAGCAGCGGGTATAGGGGCCGCAGTCCCGATTTTCTTATTTAATGTTTTGCGATTAAAAAGATGCACGCTGAATTACCCGAACAAAATATCTTTAACAGTTTTACTATTTTGCAGTGCGTCAAAATTTGTGTAGCGCGGTCCCTGCATAGCTCCAGATGGCGCTCCGCCGTATGGTATTTGAGAAATTTCTCTTGGTGGCCCTTTAAAGATAAGTGCGTATTTACCCGTGTCACCATAAGGTTCTATGTGATCAATTTCAGCGACATGTGTTATCGCCATGACGGGCTTGACTTGATAGGCCGCGATATACTTCAGTTTGTTCAGCATGCCCCCGCCAATTCGTATCGAATACCAGCGGTTTTCGCCTAAGAATACGTCATTGAAGCCTTCTTTTTTTGCGGGAACGATAACCGTATCCCACATGTCCTTATTCGTGCGCCAATCACCTTTGGGCGTAGTTTTTTGCTGCTTTGGCTTAATGATTTTCTTTTCTTCAAAAGCTGTTATTCCCACCAAAGGCAATATCTGCATCACGTGTTTGGCGTATGTTTGAACGGTCGCCTCCTCGGCCTCAGATAAGCTGGGTTGGGGCGGAGTGCTGTCGTTGTCCAGAATGCAATTTTCCATTTCTAGAGCGCGTTCATAAAATAGACGTTCCAGTCTGCCTGCATAAGCTACGTTCAAAAAATCATTGGACGCCGTGAGCACGACGGCTTTGGTCCAGAATAGTTTTTTATTTGAACCACTCTCATGTTGGTTCAACCGTTTTTTCAAATTGTCGGTGTGCCCAATATAAAGCAGAGGGATATCAGAATCGTCTTCCGGGTATCCCGCCAGAATATAAACGCCCGTTTTTTGCAGCTCGGCGCGCTTTTGGGCTTCCTGCCAACTTGTGCGCGGGAACACTAAACATTCAACCGACCAAGCTTTTTGACTAACAACGCGCAATCCTTCCGGATCACCAGAAGCTACAAACACTTCAATTGAATATGGATCAGCCATTGGCGCCCCCTCATGAACAGCAAACAACCTGCGCGGCATTGTTGTCAACCAAACAAATAGAATCTCCAGCAAATCAACACCATTATTCACCTCATCGCGGATGGGTTGAGGCGCTGGGGTGGCTCGGCTATAGTCCCTCAAAGCTTTAGGCCAATGGAGGGGAAACCATTATGGATGATAAATTGCTGAACTGGCTGTATGCCAACAAAATGATTGTGGGCGGGGTTGCGGTTTTGATCTCTGTGCTCACATGGTCGGTTGAATTGATGGACCTTGTTTATGTTTGCCCCTTCTGCCGCACCCAGCGCACGGTTATTGGCTTGCTCGGCATTCTGATATTACTGCCCACCATGGTTCACTGGATAAGCCGCTATGTGGCCACCGTTATCGGGGCCTTCGGTTTCGCCGTGGCGGCAAGGCAGCATTTCGGCGGCTGGGCCAACATTATGTCGGGTAAGTTTAGCTGGGGCGAAAACTGGTATGTGAACAGCTGGATGCTGTCTGGCTTTGCCATGTTTATCATCACCGGTTTGCTGCTGTATATCTGGACCCACAGGGCACAGGCTGAAGAAGCGGGTGAAGTTGAGGCAGCGGAAGCGGAAGACCCAGCCGACTAAAACAACGAGCACAAAAAAAGGCACAAAAAAAGGCCGGTGAAACCACCGACCTTTTAAATTTGCTAGCACGGGTCGATTAATCGATCAGTGAAAGGCTTCCTGCAGAAGACTTGCCGTCGCGGCCAGTTTCAATTTCGTAAGAAACTTTTTGGTTGTCGTCCAGACCGCGAAGGCCCGCAGCTTCTACTGCGCTGATGTGAACGAAAACGTCGTTGCCGCCGCTCTCAGGTTGAATGAAGCCGAAGCCTTTGTTTGCATTAAACCATTTTACCGTACCGTTAGCCATTATCATATTCCTTGTGCGCGCTTGAAAAAAATGCGTAAGGCCAGAGGGCCCAGCCGTTGCGCTGGCGTCTTCTATACGCGGATTCCCGGAAGTTGCAATGAAAAGCGGGCAATTAAGGGGAAAACGGCGGGAAATGCGCCTAAATACGGCCAATAACAGCCGGTTTCTGACTTCAGTCAAATACGGCGGCGCGTGGTTTGGGCACCTTTGGCTACCCCCAATGGGGGAATTGGTGCATTATTGGTGGCAACAGCCCACACCTAAAGGGGAAATAGGATGCTTGGCTCTCGTTTTTTTCTCGCCGTAACCCTGTTGATTGCGCTGGCCGGTGCACCGCCGCCCACGACGGCATATGCCCAAACACAAGACGCAATGACAAATGACGCGGCGGCAGAAGATGCGGCGAATGAGCTCAAGCGCCCCAAAATCGGGCTGGTGCTGTCGGGCGGCGGGGCGCGGGGGGCGGCCCACTTGGGTGTGCTGAAGGTGCTGGAGGAAAACCAAATTCCGGTTGATATGATTGCCGGCACCAGTTTCGGTGCGCTGGTGGGCGGCCTGTATGCCTCGGGCTATTCCGCCGACGAGCTGACCGCCATTCTGGAAGACATTAACTGGCAGGCCGTGCTGTCCACCGAAGCGCCGCGGGTGAAACGCTCGTTCAGGCGTAAGCAGGACGACGACGGTTTCCTGATACAATTTCGCCTCGGCATTAAGGACGGCAAGCTGAAGCTGCCCTCTGGCTTGGTAACACCCAACAACCTGCGCCTGTTGCTGCGCGAACTGGCGGCGGACGCGCATGATGTGCGCAATTTTGATAATTTGGCGATTCCGTTTCGGGCGGTGGCGACCGACCTGGAAAGCGGGCAAGCGGTGGTGCTGAACCAGGGCGATCTGGCGTCTTCCATGGTGGCCAGCATGGCGGTGCCGGCGCTGTTTCCGCCGGTTGATCTGAACGGCCAGTTGCTGGTGGACGGCGGGGTTTCCAACAATGTGCCCATTGATGTGGTGCGGGCCATGGGCGCGGATATTGTGATTGTGGTGGACATCAGCACGCCGATGAAAAGCAAGGATGAAATTTCCTCCTTCACCTCGGTGATCAACCAGTTAACCCTGATTATGACCAACAAAAACGCCGATGCGCAGCTGGCCACGCTGGGCGCGCGGGACATTGTTATCCGCCCCGACATTGAAGGTGTGGGGCTGGTTGATTTTGACCGCACCGCCGAGGTGTTGCCCAAGGGCGAAGCGGCGGCACAGGCGGTGCTGGGGCAACTGCGCGATCTGGCGCTGAGTGATGCGGGCTGGGCCCGGCATTTGAAGGCGCGCTTCCCGGCATCAGAGCAAGCGCCGGTGATTGACTTTGTGCGCATTGACAACACCACAGACCTGGACGACCGGGCCATTCGCGAGCGCCTGACCCAGCAGCTTGGCCAACCGCTGGACATCAAAGCCCTATCCGAGGACCTGACGCGCATATACGGCATTGAGCTGTTTGACGAAGTGAGCTACCGCACCGTGAAGGAAGGCGACCAAACCGGCCTGGCGGTGCGCACCCGCAGCCGTGAAAACGGCGATACGCAGCTACGGTTTGGGCTGGCGATGCAGGACGATTTTGAAGGCGGTAGCGGATACCAGATTGCCGCCGGATTGAACCAACTGGCGATCAACAGCCGCGGCGGCGAGCTGGCGGTCCAATTTGTAATCGGCGAGGAGTTTAGCCTGTTTACAGAGCTGTATCAGCCGCTTGATTACACCGACCGGTTTTTCGTCTTTGCCAACACCACTGCCGGCAAAGTGAACCGCAACATAATTGCAGCGGATGGCAGCGGCGACCTGTTGTCTGAAGTGCGTGTTTCCACCGCTAATTTTCAATTGGGCGGGGGCATAAACTTCAGCAACTGGGGCAGCGCCCGGGTTAGTTTGCAGCGAACATTCAACAAAATTAATGGCCGCATCGGGCCGCAAGGAGCAAGAGGCGTTTCGGTGGATTCCACCACCCTCAATGCCGGGTTTGAGGTGGATACACTGGACAACCCCCGTTTTCCGCATGAGGGGCTTGCGCTTGAATTTGGCTATCGAAACAGCCTTGGCCTGCTGGGCGGAGACAGCCGCGTGGATAACCTGCAGCTTGGGCTATATAAACCCATGAGCTGGGGCGACAATACGCTGGGCCTTGTCGGCAACTTCGCCACGTCTTTTAACGGCACGCCGAATGAAACCGATGTGTTTCCGCTGGGTGGCTTCTTGAGCCTGACCGCCTTTGCCCCCGGCCAGTTAAGCGGCAACCACGGCGGCAGTGTCGGTATGATATACTACCGGAAGGTTTCGGGTGGTCCCGGTTATTTGACACAAACACCGATTTATGTGGGCGCGAACTTTGAAACCGGTAATGTCTGGAACGACGCCAGCGATATAAGTTTGGGCGACCTGAAATGGAGCACCAGCCTTTTCGTGGGCGCCGATACATTGATCGGGCCCATATATCTGGGCGGCGGTATCGGCAGCGGCGGCGAGGCAGCCGCCTTCCTGTTCATTGGGCAACTGTTTTAGCCCGAACCATTGAATTGCTAATCATCGGCGGCGAAATTGGGGGCGCCGGCTGGAACCAAACATTTTACCAAGATGAGGGATAGATGAAATTGCTAATTGATATTCTTACGTTCAGACGGATGATTTCGCCGTTTGTCTTGCAAATATTATTCTGGGCCGGTGTGGCCGGATCACTTTTTGGCAGTTATGTCCTATATACCCTCGGCAACTGGGCCTGGATTTTCCCATTATTGCTGGGACCTTTGTTAGTGCGCGTTATTTTCGAAGGGGCTCTATTATCATTTCGCATGTATGACCGGCTGTCGGAGATTGCTGAACACATGCAGAAACCAGATATTCAAACGGACGGCGAAATATAGATGTTGGTAGTAAGTGCCATACTCACCGGATTGCTTGTTATCAGCCAACAGGCAAATGAGGCCATAGCTGACGAGAAAGTCGCAAGCGCTGAGCCGACCTGCGACCACACGCTCACCGTTGAAATAGCGCGCTCTGAAAACTCAAAAAAGAGCAGAAAAGGCCAGTTTGTCATTAGCCTTTTCACCGACGAAAAGACCTTTCTGAAAGCGCCGCTTGCCACTCAGTTCATCCTCGCAAACACACAGCCGCTGCAGGTTGAGTTTGCCAATCTTTGCAGCGGCGCCTATGCACTCTCGGGCTATCATGACCAAAACAGCGACGGAAAGCTAAACACAAATTTTCTGGGAATCCCGAAAGAAGCTGCCGGTTTTTCCAATGGCGCGCGCGGCCGGTTTGGCCCCGCAAAATTTGATCAGGCGAAATTTGAAATAATGGGCGAAAGCTCCGCTCAGTTGCTACCGATCGGAAAAATTAAAAAAGCAAAATAGGAGCAGAAAAAAACGCTGACGGTAGAGAAAAACTGATCGCAGAGGTGCCTGTATTTATGTCAGCCCTTATATGGGCAGAACCCGGTCTGGTGGGCGGTGGCCGTCTGCGTAAGCTTGAATGTTGATTAGCACCTTCTCGCCCATCGCAGTGCGTGCTTCGCGCGTGGCGCTACCCATGTGTGGCAGCAGTACAACATTGTCCAGCTCCAGCAACTTGGGGTTAATGGTGGGTTCGGCTTCAAATACATCAAGCCCGGCACCGGCAATGCGACCAACTTCGATCAGATCAGCCAGTGCTTCCTCATCGATAATTTCACCGCGGGCGGTGTTAATGATAACCGCGTGCGGTTGCAGCTTTTTCAAACGGGTGCGGTCCAGCAAACGGTGGGTATCTGAGGTAAGTGGGCAATTGACCGAAACAATGTCCATGCGTGCCAGCATTTGGTCCAGGTCTTCCCAGTAAGTGGCCTCCAGTTCACCTTCCACATCTGCGGGCAATTGGGTGCGGTTATGATAATGCACTGCCATGTTAAACGCCCGAGCGCGGCGTGCCACAGCCCGGCCGATGCGCCCCATGCCGATAATGCCGAGGCGTTTGCCTTCAATGCGGCTACCCATCAAAAACGTTGGAGTCCATCCGGTCCATTCGCCAGCACGCAGAATTTTTTCGCCCTCAAACAAGCGCCTCGGCACGGACAATAAAAGCGCCATGGTGAGGTCTGCTGTGTCTTCCGTAAGTACGCCAGGAGTGTTGGTAACCTTGATACCGCGCTCAGTTGCGGCTTTCAGGTCTATATGGTTCACACCGGCACCGAAATTGGCAATAAGGGTGAGGTCTTCGCCGCTAGATGCCAGCACATCTGCATCAATGTCATCGGTAACCGTTGGCACCAACACGTCAGCCTCCGCTACGGCGGCTTTGAGCTGGTTTTTGGTCATGGGTTTGTCCGCAAGGTTCAACTTTACATCAAACAGTTCGGCCATGCGGGTTTCGATACTGTCGGGTAATTTGCGTGTGACAATAACCTTGGGTCGATTTTTGTTTCCCATTTGACTCATGCCAAAAAATACCCTTTTCTTGCTGCCGCGCTGCTACGCGCCGAACTATTAACAAGTGCGATGTCTAGCAGATGGCGACGGGCGTTTCAAACCACAAGAGACAGATGCCGCCCTCAAACCGATGACAAAGGGAACCCCTCAGTGACTGGATACCGCCTAAAACAAAGCTTTTTAGCCTTTACTGCCTTTATTGGGCTGACCTTTGGTGCGGGCGGCACTGCTATTGCCTGGCAGGCAACGGGACAGGCGGGCGAACAAACTGTGGGCGCCAGCGGTAACCCATTGCCCCGATTCGTATCCATGAGTGCAAGCAAGGCCAACCTGCGTACCGGGCCTGGGCGGCAATATCCGGTGGCCTGGGTTTATCTGCGGCGCGGACTGCCGCTGGAGATTATTGACGAGCACGGGGCGTGGCGAAAAGTACGCGACCATGAAGGCACAGAAGGCTGGATGCTGGTGTCACTGCTATATGGCAGACGAACCGTGATGATCCGCGGCAAGATCCGTAACCTGCACCATGAACCCGCATTAAACGCGCCTGTAGCAATTATTGCGGACCCGGGGGTTATCGGCGAAATTGAGCAGTGTGAAGGCCTTTGGTGCGAAGTGATCATTGACGGCGACAGTGGCTGGGTTGAACGCCGCCATGTATGGGGCGTTTATGCGACCGAAGAAATCGATTAACCATCATTCTCGGCACACGCTAGCCAACAAAAAAACGCTCACAGAACCTTATATTTCAATCCCTAAAGATCAAAATACCCTTGCCCTCTTGACGATTATATAAGTACTTATATAATTAGTTGTATGTTTGATATTGAGGCAGATTGATGGAAAACGAACTTTATTTCGAAATGGGGCTGGGCACTCGCATGCGCCGATTGATTGAGACCATATCTACCGGCATGGAGCGGGTTTATGATGAAGCGGGCGTTGATGTGCGTACCGGGCATTTTTATGCGCTTTATGCCGTGGCCGAACGCGGCCCGCTCACAATCAACGCCATCGCTAACCTAGCTGGATTCTCCCACTCGGCTGTCAGCCAGACCATTAAAAAGCTGGTGGCCAGCGGCCTTGTGGAAACCCACGCCACCGAAGACGGCAGGCAGAAGCAAATTGCCCTTAGCGCGCACGGCGAGCATATGGTGAGCCGCATGCGCCCGCTTTGGGACGCAGCAGACAGCATGATTAAAGATGCCTGCGCGGAAACCGACGTGGACATCATCGGCGCCATCACCGGGGTGGAAACGGCGCTAAATCGTTGTAGCGTATATGACCGTTTGCAGGAAAAACTGATCGACAGCCCCTGCCCCAGCTTCACAGTTGAAGGTTATCACGACCGCTGGCGTCAGGCTTTTTACGATCTGAACATCTGGTGGCTGCGCGATTATTTCAAGGTTGAACCCATCGACGAACGCGTGCTCAGTGATCCAGAAACCCAGATTCTCGCCAAGGGCGGTGAGATATTCTTTGCGGTATCGGGCCACAAAGCCGTTGGCACCGTTGCAATGAAACGCGAACGGGACGGTGTGTTTGAGCTGACCAAATTGGGCGTGGACCCGGCAGTGCAAAAAGGCGGCATGGGCAAGGCGCTGTGCGAGCGTGTGATTGAACGCTTTCAGGCGCGCGGCGGCAAAACCCTGTTTTTAGAAACATCAACAGTGCTGGAGCCAGCGATTAAATTATATTGGAAATTAGGATTCATTGAAAAACCAAACCCTGTAGAGAGCCCCTATGAACGCTCTAACTATTATATGGAATGGCAGGCATCAAAATGACCCCCGCATCTGTTGAGATAACCGGTTACGACCCAGCCCACAAACAAGCCTTCCACGACATGAACATTGCGTGGCTAGAAGAGTATTTCACGGTGGAGCCTGCCCATCGGCAAATGCTGGAAAACCCCGAAGAAGAGCTTGTTGCGAATGGCGGAGAAGTATTTTTCGCAGTTCGCGGATCCGAGGTGCTCGGCACTGTTGGCGTGCGGCACGCAGGAGGCGGCATTTATGAGCTGACGAAACTTGCAGTAAGCCCCGCTGCACAAGGCATGGGCCTGGGGCGTTTTTTATGTGAAACCGTGATTGATTTTTTTCGGGGTAAAGATGGCAAGACGCTGTATCTGGAAACACATAACAAGCTAAAACCTGCGCTACACATATACGAGTCTCTGAATTTCAAAACCGTTAAAAACCCTGGCAGTAAACACTATGATGGCTGCGATCTTTATATGGAATGGCAAGGCGCATTGAGTTGAATTACAAGAAACTTGGTACACCTTTAGCCAACGCATCAATTCCAATTCAGGCTTTTGAAATCACCTTCATAATACCATTTCCCGCTTTTCGGGTTTTGTATCCACGTCAATCCGTCTGGCAAGAAGTTGCGCGCGTTATACTTACCTTCAACATTAAACCTAATCTGGGCGCCGTCAATGCCGTCAGGAAGCGGTTTCTTACGCAGAATTGCAGCAATATTATAGCCCTGCTTTCGCATGGCGATTTGCTTGCAGTCAAAACCGGCTTTCAAGAGATTGAGCAGCAACAAACCTGGATTCCAGAGGGTGACATGGCCGTGGGTAATCTGGCTTTTGAGCGGCGGTACAATGATGCATAAAACCCCGCCATCTTTCAGTTGTTCATAAATTGCTTGAAGAAAAGGTCCGGGCGTCAATGTGTGTTCAAGAACATGGCAGCACCATATAGCATCATATTTATCATCATCGCTTTCCGGCTTTGGCAATGCTTCGATAGGCACACCAAAATACCGGCTTTCTCCAACTTCAGGGCCAACTTTTGAAAGGTTCAGGGCGTGAACTTCACCAAATATTTCACTGTCAATAATTGCCTGAAGTTGTTCGCCTTTACCACAACCTACATCCAAGCACTTTCCGGTCATTTGAAGGTCGCCGACAACGCGCAAAAACCGTTTCAGGGCAAAGTCACCTCGAAGCTTGCCGCGGCTGGCGTTTCCCCTTATTCGCCACCATGTTCTTCTCAAGAACAATTTGATGATGTTCCCCCTGAAACTGCTGTTTCGCTCTGTGGTCAATGTAACCCTCTATCTGCATTAGGTTCAATGACTATGAAAGTGGAACCAATGCCCGGGCCGCCCACTTCAAAAGAAACACCCACAAAAAGAAACACCCACAAAAAGAAAGAGGGTTAAGAGGCTGCGACTCTTTTAGCAGGGAATATAATCAAAATGTCTGTGCCGGAGCCGGGGTCGCTTTGAATATGAAACGTCGCATCATGGAGCATCAAAAGGGACTTCACCAACGGCAGTCCAAGCCCGGTGCCCCCGCTTTGCCGGCTATAGGCGGTTTCCCCCTGTTCAAAAGGTTTCATGACCCGTTCCAGAGTCAGCTTATCCATACCAACACCAGTATCGGTTAGCGAAATTTCAACGCCGCCGTCCGCCGCCGTTGTTGCCAACAACACTATGACCCCGCCCTGTGGTGTGAATTTTATGGCGTTGGATAACAGATTAATCAAAACCTGATGGAAGCTGCGCTCATCCGCCAATAGCTTTGGCACCTGGCCCACAACTTCTGTCACCAGCTTTACACCTTTTTCGCTGGCCAACATAGCAGTCATCTGTCCAGCTGCATCGAAGGCATCCCGAACGGAAATCTGGTCTTGCGCCAGCTCAACTTTACCGGATTCTATTTTAGAAAGGTCAAGGATATCATTGATCAGCGCGAGCAGATGATCGGCGCTTTTTTCAATATCGCGCGCATATTCTTCAGTTTTAGCGCTAGCGATATGACTTCCGGCCGCACCCTGTAAGACCTGTGAAAAACCAATAATGGCATTGAGCGGTGTTCGAAATTCATGGCTCATATTGGCAATAAAAGCAGACTTGGCACGGTTGGCTTCCTCGGCCTCACGAGCAGCAAATTGCAAAATACGCGTATTGTCTTCAACCGCCAGCAAACGCCTTTCTGCAACAGCGCCAAACCGCATGGATTTAGCAAGTTCGGTGAAGACAAGCAGAAGCACTAATTGTCCCAAAATTGTGGTGAGCATAAAAATGCTGTGTGGTTCAAAAAACGCCAGTGGCCCAAACGCAAGGCCGCATAGAACACTTGCACTGCAAACAACAAAATAGGTCCAACCCCACCGCCGCTGCTTCGCCGTGACGGGCCCAAAAATCAAGGCCGTATAATAAACCGGAATCCAGAGGATATAATATTCCACATTGCTCTCTGTCGTGAGAGAGCCTTCAACCAAACCCACGATAGAAATTGCCCCGGCAAACATTTTGAACGTGGTCGCAAGTTTACCAAGATGAACACCGTCGCACAGCATGAAGGCCAAACAGAATAGAAAAGTGCCAATGGTAAACACCGGCCCAATTACACGCTCGAACGGAGAGATGAACTCATATTCAAAACCAGCAATGGTAAAAGCGACTGATGCCAGACAAGCGATACCAACGACCCAAACCAAGACGCGGCGGGATATACCAATGCTTCGCTCAAACTCTGTCAATTGCGGTTGAATAAATTCGCTCCCCAGCACCATAATTGGCGACAGTAGTAAAAATACAGTAAATCGGACCAGCCTCTGTGCCAAGCACACCAAGGCCTTTAGCACTGTGATGCATCAATAAAGAGCAATTTAGCCTGTCAATACCACCTAAAATGGTGAACGCTGGTTTGCCAATAAAAAAGCCCAGAAAAACCGGGCTTTCCATCAACAGAGTTTCTTGAAGCGTTAATCGCCAGTCATGATTCGGTCAACCAACTGCTTGACCGTCGGCACAAAACCATTTGAGTAAAAAGGATCATTGCCAAAGCGGAATGCATTGTGGCCTGCAAAAACCAAATTGGTTTCAACACTGCCTTCATGCGCCACATCCTCAAGCGTTTTCTGAATACAGAAACTGCGGGGGTCAGCAAGGCGGCCAGTTGAGTTTTTCTCATTGTCGGCCCAGCTGGAAAAACGGCACTGGCTAAGACAGCCAACACAATCGGCTTGGTCTTTGCGAATTTCAGCACATTTTTCACTGGTAACAAAAATCAGACTGTCGCCCGGCGTTTTCATCGCCTTCTGGTAACCGGCAGCTTGCCAGTTTTGAACTTTTTCAACATCTGCACCGCGCACAAAATATTTTTTGCGGTCGATCACCATTTCGGTATTGAACTCTTCCGACGGCGCGGATGCAAAATCCACCTGTCGGTCGTTGCGGCCAACCAATTCGCCGATAAAGCTGTTCTTCAATGCACTGGAAAAGAAACCGGTTGGGCTAAAGTTCTGCAACAAAATATCGCCTGCTTTCAACTCCATCAGACGCTTTTTCCATTTGTCGGAAATAGGGCTTTCTTTGGTCAACAGTGGCCGGGTACCAAACTGGAAAACAATTGGACCAAGTTCTTTGTTATTGATCCAGTCTTTCCATTCTTTCAAATTCCAGACGCCGCCCGCCATAATGATGGGCGTTTCGCCGAGACCGAGCTTGCGCATGATATTACGCAGTTCCAGCACGCGCGGGTATGGATCGCCCGGCTTGGTCGGGTCTTCGGCGTTCGAAAGGCCGTTATGACCGCCCGCAAGCCATGGGTCTTCATAAACCACGCCGCCGAGCAAGTCGGCGACATTTTTATAAGCCCGCTTCCACAGCAGGCCAAACGCACGGCCACTGGAAACGATGGGGTAATAATGTGTGTTATATTTTCCGGCAAGCTCGCCCAACTTGAAGGGCATACCTGCCCCGCAGGTAACACCGCTGACCATGCCTTTTGTGCGCTCTAAGACACCGTGCAGAATGCGCTGAGCACCGCCAAGCTCCCATAACATATTGATATTGATGAGGCCTTCGCCGCACGACAATTCCCAGGCTTTGCGGACCTGATCGATTGTGCCGCGGATGGAATATTCGACCATTTCGTCGTGCCGTTCACGGCGGGTTCGGCCTTTATAGTCATGGACTTCCACATTTCCGTGCTGGTCATACTGGTCCGCAATAACAGCTGAAATGGTGCCGACACCGCCTGCCTCGGCCCAGGGGCCAGAGCTAGCGCCAGCGGAAATGGCCACACCCTTGCCGCCTTCAATCAATGGCAAAACATCTTTGCCGGCTATTTTGATCGAATTGAGGTTCAAACTCATCAACGTTCCCCACAGTACTTAATGAAAAGGCAGTCCCTTACCTTACTAGTGCAGGCTTAATCATAACGAACGCGCCTGCATATCCTAATAGATTTTCGTTTATCTTAAGACTGGCGTGAGCATACCCCGCGCCAGTTTCTATTTTATGACCATCAAGGTCTTATAGTCCTACAACCCGTTTTAGTTGCGGCGAGGGCCTTTGCTCGGGCCAGATTTTGGCGGCGCAGCATTTGGATCATCTTCACCAGTTTCCTGGTCCACAACCCGCATAGACAAGCGCACTTTACCGCGACCATCAATCTCAAGGCATTTGACGAACACTTCGTCGCCTTCGTTGACAACATCGGTCACTTTCTCAACCCGCTCTTCAACAAGTTCAGAAATATGCACAAGACCATCACGGCTACCCATGAAGTTTACAAATGCACCGAAGTCCATGATGCGAACAACTTTACCTTTGTAGATTGTACCAACTTCTGGTTCAGCAACAATGCCGGTAATCCATGCTTTCGCAGCTTCAATTTCGCTGGCTACAGACGAAGCGATTTTGATTGTGCCGTCATCATCAATGTTGATCTTAGCGCCGGTTTGCTCAACGATCTCACGGATCACTTTACCACCGGTACCAATCACTTCACGGATTTTGTCAGACGGAATCTTCATGGTTTCAATGCGCGGCGCGTGCTCAGAAAGCTCGGTACGTGCGCCGGAAAGGCCTTTGTTCATTTCGTCCAGAATGTAGGCGCGGCCTCGGCCAGCCTGCTCAAGTGCAACTGTCATGATTTCTTTAGTGATGCCAGTGATCTTGATATCCATTTGCAGGGCTGTGATGCCTTCTGATGTACCCGCCACTTTAAAGTCCATGTCACCCAGGTGATCTTCGTCGCCGAGGATGTCTGACAGAACTGCGAAATCATCGCCGTCTTTGATCAAACCCATGGCAATACCGGAAACAGGCCGCGTGATAGGAACACCCGCGTCCATCATCGCAAGCGATGCACCACAAACTGACGCCATTGAAGACGAACCGTTAGATTCAGTAATTTCAGAAACAATCCGAATTGTGTAAGGGAACTCTTCCGCGTCTGGAAGAACAGCGTTCACGGCGCGCCAAGCCAGTTTACCGTGACCAACTTCGCGGCGGCTGGTGAAACCCATCCGACCTGCTTCGCCTACAGAATAAGGCGGGAAGTTGTAATGCAGCATAAACTTTGAGCGGTAAGAACCAGCAAGCTGATCGATAATCTGCTCGTCTTCGCCAGTACCAAGCGTGGCGACAACCAGGCCTTGAGTTTCGCCGCGTGTGAACAGGGCAGAACCGTGCGTGCGAGGCAAGATGCCCGCTTCCGAGCGTACTTCGCGTACGTCATCAAGGGCACGGCCATCGATACGCTTGCCTGTTTTAAGAACATTACCGCGAACAATATTGCTCTCAAGCTTCTTGGTCAGATCACCAACCATTTGAGGCGTGAAGTCATCATTTTCTTCAACGAGTGCAGCAACAGCTTCTGAAATTGCCGCCTTCACGTCGTTGATCTTTCCAACACGTTCCTGCTTTGCAGTGGTTTCGTAAGCAGCCCGCAGACCAGCTTCACCAGCTTCGGCAATCGCAGCCTCAAGCGCAGAAGTGTCAACCGGCTCTTCAAGCTCCCAAGGCTCCTTAGCAGCAGATTCAGCCAGATCGATAATCATATCGATCACAGGCTGACACGCATCGTGACCGAAGCTTACAGCGCCGAGCATCACTTCTTCTGACAGCTCTTTCGCTTCACTTTCAACCATCAACACGGCATCGCCCGTACCCGCAACAACCAGCTCGAGGTCGCTTTCTTTCACTTCTTCAAGTGTAGGGTTGAGGATATATTCGCCGTCGTTGTAACCAACTTTTGCCCCAGCGATCGGGCCGAAGAACGGCAGACCAGAAAGAGTTAGAGCTGCAGACGCACCGATCATGGCAATGATGTCGCTGTCGTTTTCCAGGTCGTAGCTAACAACGGTACAGATGATCTGTACTTCGTTCTTGAACCCCTTTGGGAACAATGGACGGACCGGACGGTCAATCAGGCGGCAGATCAGCGTTTCTTTTTCGCTTGGGCGGGCTTCACGTTTGAAGAAGCCACCAGGGATCTTGCCAGCCGAATAATATTTTTCTTGGTAGTTAACCGTCAGCGGGAAGAAATCCTGCCCCGGCTTCACTGAAGATTTACCAACAACAGTACAAAGCACTGTTGTGTCGCCGTAAGTTGCCATTACAGCGCCGCCTGCTTGGCGCGCCACATGACCAGTTTCCAGTACGAGGGTGCGACCACCCCATTCAATCTCTTTACGATGTATATCGAACATTTATTTTTTTACCTTTCACGAGCCCCCGAGTGCGCATTTCATCTATCGCATATTCATAAGCCGGGCTGGCTCTGCACGCCCCCTATGGGTGTGCCTATCGTATCGTTTCAAATCCGACCCCACGCCGGGTTTGAAAATATTTGCTGATTTTCAGGATTGATCGGCCGCAGCCAATATTTTGCACCTGAAAAGCAAGAAGGCCGGTCCAATCGGACCGGCCATGATGATCAGCTTACTTCCGCAGGCCAAGTTTTCCGATAAGCGTTTTATAACGCTCAGCGTCTTTGCCCTTCAAATAATCCAGAAGTTTGCGGCGCTGGTTAACCATCTTAATCAGACCACGTCGGGAATGGTTATCCTTCTTGTGATCCTTGAAATGTTCGGTCAGCGTCACGATGCGCGAGGTCAGGATGGCGGCTTGTACTTCCGGTGAACCGGTGTCGCCTTCTTTTGTTGCGTATTCTTTGATCAGTTCTTGTTTCTTTTCAGCAGTAATCGACATCGATCTTCTCCTTAAAAATTTACATATTGAAGACCCGCAGCGGCTGAATAATATCAACCTTGGCTTCTGCAATGGCGACCGGCTGCGTGCCGTTCATCAAAACGCAGATGCCCTGCTTAGCTTTGGGGTTTTGGATTGACCGACCCATTTGGATGTCGGTGGCCTCCGGAGCCGTAACGGCAAGCGCCGGGATGTCGTCTAGCGCGGTCGTTACAGGCTGCAATAGGCCCGCAGCGCG